>Ga0157364_1005131_pt1 | contig 13255 bp, 9 predicted proteins | sample AttsexASBM2_FD_111476 | JGI IMG/M metagenome (GOLD analysis project Ga0157364, IMG submission 111476) | Fungus gardens microbial communities from leaf cutter ant in Ribeirão Preto, State of São Paulo, Brazil - Atta sexdens ASBM2 | ecosystem: Host-associated > Fungi > Mycelium > Unclassified ... | reverse complement strand
ACAAAAAATGGCAGGACGATTTAATGGATGGTATAAATCCATTTCAAATGATTTGCCAAATTTAGCAAATTCAGAAAAAAAACCTTATTCGAGACAAGCGAGAAGAATGGACAGGAAAAATGTTCGTGCGTGAGGCGAAAAGAGGAAACGCGTTGCACGCTCCAGCCTATAGACGCGTATTGCATCTTCCGTACGTATGTAGAGGATACATACTAATGTGGCAGTTGTGTGGCTAATGCTCGTTATCTCGGCATGTCGACTATTTAATGGTCCTCCGTAATGGTCGGCCCAACGATATATTGTCCGTTTCTCGCGATGTGCGCGCTAACTCGACCTCCCAATCTACGGCATTATTCCCGACGGTTATTTTAGCGGGTTGTGCCACCTTGGCGATTTACATAGAGAAATCACGGTGCCCTTTTGACGCGATGCGGTGCGCATCATGTCACATCGCATGCAGCACACGCATGCATGCATGCATGCATGCATACTCGTTCGCATGCGCCTACGATTTCCATCCACAACATTCCCGCGAAAGAAAAACCGCGAGAGGCGACGAGAGCGATGCAAAATCAATATTAGACCACGGAGCTGTCTCTGGAAGACTTACGAGACGCGAGGTGACGTGACAGTTTTTTTGCCGATCGTATTACTCGTGGTTGATTTGGTCTCCTCGACTTCATCTATCTTTAGCTGACCAAATTAAGCGAGTATAAAGAACGTTTAGAAAAACCAGGATGTGGAAGATAAATGCATCCTGGAATTCCACTTATACTGATTCGATCCTTTTGCCTTCTTTTGTGAACTGGAATAACTTACAGAGTTCTTTCGATTTCCGTTGAAGATTTTTACACATTATACGTATTACGAATTACATTTCTATTCTTATATATCTATTGAGAAATTAAATAATATTTTTTGCATCAACGTATTTTCGATTTGCGGTTTCCGATGCGATCACAAATAAAATTATCTCATTTGATAGCATTGCGAAATTACTCTACATTTAAATTATACTAGGCTGATGATATATGGCAAATGCATATTAATATAATCGATTCAAGTTTTCGCAGAGCGCGCAATTCCCAGGTTGACTGGCGTAGAAACATTTACATAATCCCGAACTTTCATTCTTTATCTTATGGAATCTGCGCAAAGTTTTTCACTTTATAGAATCTGCTCGATCATAACGTTACGCGAACATGAGCTTTTCTGCATTTCTTTTTTTCATTTAGAAAATCAGATCGCAAGTGTAAGTTTTAAAAGGCATTATTATCGATCATCTTGATTTAATTTCCAAATGAACGGAGAGAGCGCAGAAAACTTTTCGCCGCTCGAAACAAAACTCCGCTTTTGGCATTGTAATGCAACTGGCTTTTAAAGGTACAGAATTATCAGCAGCGTGTGTATACAAGAAGGACACGCAGCGTTACGAATGAAGTCGATTTTACGACGCTACTTTGCTGTATTGTATATCCGTACGAAAGTACTGCGGAGAAACAGCATAACTATGCTAATACACCTAGAGAAAACTATACTCACATATTTCTAGTTACTCTCCGCAACGAAAGGCCCCCTGTTGCGGTGTCTATTGCTATCTACGATATGCATAGGCGCATAAGATGCATAAGGTACCTCGCATGAAGACCGTGAGAATTTTCGTGATGCTTAAGAACGCGGATATGACGACAGATGAATAACGAGACATTCTTCAGAAAGCGTGAAACATTAAATAGAAGATAATTATTTCGATTTATTAACTACTTTCGCGAATCGCGCGCGCTATGAGACAATTTATGACACTTCATGCATTCGAGAATTTTTTGTATAATGAACCTTCGTCGTAAAATTATAGTCGCACGGTCGTCTGCGATTAAAGCTTAGTCTTGCAATAGGCTTGTATACAGCATATCTCTTCTCATTCTCATTAATTAATATTTTTGATAATCATACAACTATTTTAATCTTTTCTGAATGAATTATGAGTAAAAAAAACAGGCGCAATCAGAATTCGAAATTAATATATTAAATCGAATTACACTCGAGATTTTATTTTTTATGATACAAATATATTCATATGCTAATGATCTGCATTAAATCGATATTCAATGATATAAAGCAATGGAAAAAAGTATGATTTTTATTTAAAAAATTCGCTTTATAAATGAGACATGCAGGAATATATTTAATCGATAACAAGAAAAAAAATATTTACTTTCCTTGATTAACAGACATTATTGATTTAGTTTTATTCGTAGTACGAAAAATTCCTTTCTTTTTTCGCGTTTTGCTCCGCAAGCACTCAACTAGTTACAAAAACTTAAGAGAAATAGAAAGAGATAGGAGAAATCGCAGAAGAGAGAGAAGCAAAAACTTTTGAGCACATTGAGCCGTGGACGAGCTTTCATCACGAGGGCTATTGAATTGAAATCAAGTTCTTACTCATTTCCTATGAAAAAGCAGGTATTCAGTGTAGATATCAAATTCGTAAGTTTATCACATCACGACCGCTGACGTGACGATCACCAATATTTTATCGCTGACTTATCAACCAGAATCATGGAATATAGAAAAACATTTTAATTTCATCAATTATTTATTTTATTTATTTTATCAGTTGTACTATGCCAAATTTACATGATTGTAGAAGCAGGCAAAATACAAAAAAAATTTTTGCAAAATACACAAAAATACAAAAAAACATGTTGTATTACGTTAAACAAATTACACAAAAAATCGAATAAGTACAATCATATAGTACAGCTTCTTTAAATTTGTTAAGACGGTATTTCCCTCGTAATTAATGGCGGCAAGAGAGTGCGATTCACTGACAATATTTACGTACATTATCCTACGTCGCAGAAGAGGCGAAAGCTAAAATTAATTGCCCTCTTCAAGCAGTCATGAAAACGACATCACCACTGCATAGCTCTTTTTTACTTCTCCCTTCCTGCGTCTTTATTCCTGTTCACGCGTGAAATGGTACAAGCAGTCATTAAAGCAAGACGAGGCATATAATAATGCTAATTGTCAACTTTCCGCTTAGCCAAGTGTTTGGCACCTGGTAAAGCTGTTTTCAGCAATGAAAGGACGAGCTATAATAACGACGTTGTCGCGTGTTATAATCGACATAAGTCATTATTGACAGCACAATGCGGTATCTTCTATGGGAACCGTGAATTAACGTTAATACCAGGTTCCGAGCTATACTAAGCAGCGAGTCGGGTATTTTGGGCAATTAGTCTGAACCACACCCTCCGACATGAACAATAAAACTTCTTAATCGGTTTGCTGGGATAATATCGTGTTTGGGCCGCAAAATCCCGCCTGCTTGGTTAAAAATAAGACCAATAGGTCAATCAGATATCAGTAGGTTCGTGGGAATATAGTTAGTGTACTGAGATTTTTATAACACGATTATTTTTGTTATTAGTTTCTAATGACATCTGTGTTTTTCTGTTACAGGTAAGTTTACGAATGTATAAAGATTATACACACATACTGGAACTAGAAAACTAGAGGGAACGTAAACGGTATGTGTATCCGCGTATTTGTTACTAGACATATATTCCGACGTATTCGTTTCCATCTTGTGACATAAGCTCGAAACGTCGACCCATCTGTCGGCTTTGCGAGATAAAGTTCTAGTATGACACTTGTTACGCAAATATGACACTATTACTTTTCCTGCTCGTGGAGAGACGTCCGTTAAAAACGACTCTCGACTCTATTTTGGCTCGACAGATGGCCAAGGTAGACAGTAACACGTTGAAAATTCTCTCCATTACACATTCGTGCCTTTTCTTTGCTTTCAACAATATATGTGTATACTGCATTTTTAGTACATAAAATATATAAACTATTAAATTATTAAACTAAATAGCATGAATTAAAAAATTTTTCACTATTTTCCATACATTTTCTATTTTTATTTGCGAATATAAATTCTCCTAAAAATATATTATTTTATAATTAAAAATATATTGTCGTTAAAGAAATATTTATTCAAATTTCTGTATATGAAAAATATAAGTATAGAATGTAAATCCCACACAATTCTGAGATTGCTGATAGCTAATTATATTAATTAGCTCTAGCGCATAAAAAAAAATGACATAAGACAAACTGAAAATGTATTCTGCATTTATTCTGCTATGAATAGATAAGTTTATGATAGTTTATGATAAAGATCATATGCAGGAACAAAAAGAAAACGTAAATGTATATATCCGCATATTTGCGTAACAAGTGTTGTATTCTTCAGTATTTTATTTTATCTTTTATCATCTAACTACAAATTTATTTTGCTCTGGTATATATAAAATTAGTATATAAAATTTTAATAGAAATGTATTTTTTTATATTCAATAACGGTAAAATACCATGATCAAAGGGACGCAGAGTTAAGGGCCGTTAATGAGCATAGTAATGTCTTCCTTAATTTCCGCGTTCTTTTTTGCTGAAAACTCGACCAAGATAAGCGAGTCTTTTGTGTAAACGGTAAAAAGTCCGACTCAATTAAAGCCTTGTATAGCGGAGGAAAAGGAGAAGGAGGCGACAACGCGAATCACGCTTTCCGTGCTTAAATCCCCAATTTCACGGCTACCTTCGTATCGAGCGGAGCGTGACGCGCCTCGATCGTTTCCGTGACATTTTTCTTGCTTGGCACGCGAAGCCAAGCGAAGTCGTAAAGTCCACAGGAAATCGGGACAGAGTTAGGATAACTCGAACTGTGGTGGTTTTCAAAGTATATATAAGTCTGATACGATTCCAAAGATTTCCGAGATCTCGCAACTACGAGTTTCTATTAAATGACTTGTTTATCAAGTTTAGAATTGATTTAATTTTACTACTTTGTGTCAAGATCAGATATTTGCAGCTAACGGTAACACTTATGCGTGACGAGAATTAATTAATCCAAGTGGATTAACACGACAAATCTAAATTTTTTTTCTGTATTTTAAATTTCGTTACTAATTATTTAATATCTTTCATACACGTATATACATCCTCGACGATATGTAAGAATTAGCAAAAGAAAGCAAGTGTATGAATCTCAGTTTGCGTTAGTGAAAAAGCACGAGTTAACAATATGTGTTGCAACTAGTGCAAGGTAGAAAAAAGAACATAACAATCAGAAAAAAAGAAAAATAGGGGGAAAGTAGAAAAAAATCAGGAAAAAGATAGAGAAGAAAGGTCGAACCGATGCAAGCGGAACCAGTGAAAATCGCTGTTTTACGCGGATCATAAAAGTTACAAGAGGGCAGGAAATGCAGTGCTCCTCCTGCATGTTTCTCTTTCTCTCTCGCTCTTTCTTGACCACTCTATTTCGCTTTCTCTTTTTGGATAGTTATATCGTGGGGGTCAGAGCTACACGTAGTGCGGAACGAGTACAGCGTTGGGAACAGTTTGCCAACTCGTTGAGCGAGACTCGAACTAGATAGGCTGGATTGTTCCCGGCCAAGCTGGCGAGTCGGTCCGTTTCGGTTCTTTGCCCCCGTTCCGTCGTTCGCGTTCCGTCAATCGCGTTCCCGCTTCCGACAAAACATGCTGACTGGTTTTTATACTTTTACATCAAACGTCCATTCCATCGCATGCGGTGCGATACACACCATCTCCGATCTTTTCTATCCACTTCCGGATCCTCCTTTCTTTCCTCGTATTCTTGCTCTTTCTCTCCCCCTTTTTTCTTTCACTCTCTTCTGTTCTACGACACAGATTGACACGAAACTGCGAGGTGCGACAATATGAGACTATATGTATAAAGAAGAAAGAAGAGAAGAGAATTCTAAAGAAGACTGGTGAACGTCGAATCCGACAGTGGTACGGCAATCACGGGATTGTTACACATACCGTCGTTTCTGCCAGCATCGGCTTCGATATTAGCTCTCTCTTTCTCTCTCTTTTCTTTCCTTCTATCTGAAGTCGTGTTCTTTCTCTCATCTTCCAACTAGCTCAGCCGTACCACAGCTATCTAGTTCGCTGGCAGGATACATCCGTCCATACAGTTCCGGACCTCCATCGACACCACCACTAACTCGGTCGCTCGTACACGTACCTCGTACTGGGATGTAGAGACCGCTGATACGAATACCAAGCACGAACATTTTAGTGGCCATGCCCGCGCATCCTGACCCTCTAAATGTACATTCGAGAAGAAAGGCCACTCTATTACGTACCTCTGAATTGACTTTAAGGAAAATACGTTTGAGAGAGAAGACGATGGCCTACACCTTGCCTTTTTCCTGAACAATATCCGATTAGGACGCGTCGCGTAGAAACGATCGTTTGCGTTTTCTGCTGACCATAGAAATAGTAAGGGTAAATGCCTCTGCGCACGAGAGAGAGAGAGAGAGAGAGAGAGAGAGAGAGAGAGAATGTGTGTGTGAATCTTGAACACTGCTTGATATTGAGTAATACGTTAAGAATCATTTTCGATAATTGCAATAGTATATTTGCAACTATTGGAAATAGAAAAAATAATTAAAAACTCTTGTTGTATTTTGTTATTTCTCTCTTTTTATCAATTCTTGGGTTTTGTAGTACTGTTAATTAAAACAGATACAATGCAAATTTGCAAAAAAGCAAAATAAAAAAATTAATTCTTATGTCATTTAACTTAACCATCGTGCGTAACGACTTAAACATCCTGTGTTGCTCGTTATACCACCTAAGAATAATGGAAAACTTGTCGTTTCGCATGGACACGATAATTGCTAGTGCTCATCCAAATTCAAAGCTCGCGAGATTCAAGCGCTCTTCTCATCTTTCTGCGAAACTTCTCGATTGCATCTGAGTTCGTATCTTCGAATTCCAAATCAACGATCAATACGTCGTACGTTTAGATACATCGCGCGACCTTGCACGTTTTTCTCCCGCCATCATCGAGGCATGTCGTCGCCGTCTTTGTTGTCGCTGTCGTATGCTTTTTATGCGGTTGTACGGAAAAGGCGATGCGGCGTCGGGAGATGCGGTCGCCGCTTTATTAGGTATGCATCGGAGTAGACACGGCGGAGAATGGCGGCGGGATAGAGCTCGTGATTCGCAGCCGGCGTTATTAACGTCCGAGCGCTAGAAGCGAGCCCCGATCACATCGCGTTCGTGATAAATCGCTTCGGTGGCTTCCCCCGGCCTCCTGCGCCATTCGCCATTATGTCTTATACGTTTCATTACAAATTTCCTTTAGTGTCGTTACCCCAGCACGTATGTGCACGCTCACGCGAGCACTCCCGCGAGAATCGAATGCGCGCACACGAAGAAATGCATCGTGCGCTCGCGAAGGATAGGAAAGGAAGTAGAATAAGAAGAGGGAAAGATGTATTTATTGTGGGACGACGTTGAGCGGACAAGGCAAAAGTGAACGCTCTCCCCTTGCGGACCGCGGGATATTAATTCTTGTTATTCATACGTATCGCCGAGATATCCTGTGGTAGTACCCAGTAGAAACAAAAAGAAGAAAATATCATAACGCTGGCCGCGTTGAATGATCATATCAAGTGAGTAAGATCGCGATGGTGCAACGAAGGGCGAGCTTGGCGCTTGATTTCTAATAGTAATACCTTGTCGTTAATGTTATCTGTATTTATAATTTTTAATGTATATATGTATAATTATGACTTGCATCTAATTTACGGAAAATCAATGCGGTATTTTCGATGCGCGGAATAAGCTGCTCTTTAGTCCGCTCCTTATTCTCAATGCATGATCGTACGCGCATGAATCTATACGGTGGTAGACAGTGTATGTACGGGCATGCACATTGGCTATTTAATTCGCCAGCCACGCATAGCGAAGGCGATGGTATATTCATCATAACACGATGGCGAGACGACAAGATGGAAGTGAGAATCTGCTACTTAGTTCGCAGAATATTAATGTTCATTATTAATAACATACCAAGACATGCACGCATACATAAACGTAAACTATAGAAATCTTCCAATAATAACCAGATCTTTTCTAATATTCTGACAAGAGTGATTTGATTTCTTTGATATTCATTCGAGCCAATTACTGAATGTACAGTTTGAAACAGTTTCGAAAATTAGCTAATCAATATCCCTGATCTGTTAACTACGATTTAACCAAAGCTGAATTAGCGGATTATTCACATGTATTATAGGGGCAATGTGTATACATAGTTGTAAACACATTTGTATGTTTGCTCTCTACATGCTCTCTCCCTGTTCAGCGTGATTCAACATATTTTTGAATACTGAGCGACGAATAGTAAACTTAGTAAAAAGATTCCATGTCGGTGTTAGTCAGCAGATTGAAAGAACGAGTATATAGGAGAAAATATCAGACAAATGATAGCATAGCAATACGATTTCTTGGATATTTACGACTTAGTATACGATAGTATCTTTCGTGGTCAAAATGTTTGGGTTGCGGCGAATCGCTAATCAAGCAGCAAATCGATCAAACGATATCGGTATACTATTCCTGTTGACCGTCCCTGTCTATTTTATTCTCGTTCCTGTCCCCATCCATCGTTTCTTTCTCCGAAGGAAACTACGAGAAGCTATCCACTATTTTGCATGCTCGTCGTCTCCATCGTTTGCTGAATGCAGTGTCTACGTAATAAACTGCTCGTGCGAATCACGAAGTTCAGCTCCTGATGCTAACGTCATCCGATTATCCATGTACTCTATCATCAAATAGGTAGTTCGTATCGAAGCAAGCGTGGAATGTAGACTATCGACCGAATCCATTCGACAGTGTAATCTAGAGTGCGCGCGTAAGAGAGAGTGAGAGAATGAGTGAGTAAGGGAGAAAGAGAGAAATCACTATTTAGAGAAAGAGAGAGATATAAGAGGAAGAGATACATTTGCGTTATGTATATATTCATACAAAGCGCGCGCGCGAGAGAGAGAGAGAGAGAGAGAGAGAGAGAGAGAGAGAGAATATGAGGGAATGCGGCCAGACACAACGGATACAAGAGGCTCCTTGCATCGCCCAGAGTAGAGAGGTCGGTAGGTAGATTCAGCCGTTTACGTATACCCCTTGGGCTTGTCATGCGGCGGCTATCGGAGACCGCGATCGAGAGACCGGCTGTATCCCCAATGCCACCTTGTACTCAGCGGCTATGTCGGATCGGACAGGCATGTGCTCGCCGCTTACCACGATGGACCCTTCTCTTCTCTCTCCGATGCCCACCACGTACTGTCCTTTCCCTGGTCGCTCGTCCTCGCTTTGCTCAGGCTGCTTTGCATCGCGGCCCTAGCATCAAGCGGCGTCTCCCACTAGAGACGGGTTATTTCGGACCACGTGGGTGGCTGTCTAACGAGATATACGACGAACACGTTCTGAAAGTGGGACAGTGCCGCGAGTACTCATTCGGTCGGCGAACCGTTGCACGTCGCTCGTGACGCGTCGCGAATATATGGCAATGATCGCGATGACACTTGGCGATAGCCATCACGTTATATAGCCCGCTGTATATCGGCGACTGATCGCGGAACGGCAAATGCCGAGGGCAGCCAGGATTAACGAGTGTGAATAGATACGAGTGGACTCTTCTCTGCTATGTGACGATATCACATAGGCCTGCGAGGGAGAGGATTCATGGCGCATTCGATCTTTTCTTTTTTCTCGTAGACGCATCGTGTAGGCGATTCGCGACGGATTCATGCGCCAACTCGCAAACTCAGGGATTACTATTATCGCCGATCGCGCCGACCTTGCGTTTATCGCTTTGTACGTACGTACATGTCTATAATGACCCGCGGTGCCGCGTCAAGGAATATATGAGTATGCGTGAAATCCAGCCATGTGTTCGTTGCATCGTACGGTAGGTCGTGTACAATGACAAGTATCATCAGGTAACGGTGTCGTCGAGGGTGTGTAAACCTTCCTTCTTCTCTTATTCGTCTCCCTTTCGCATTACGGTTCCTCCATGTTCGCCGCGCGGTCACACACTCGTGGCTGGTACCATAGTTGGTACCACGTTGAGAGAATATTTGTTCGGCTGTGTGTTTTCCGCGGGCTAATTGCCACGCGGTCTAGCGCCGTTATTCGTCCGTTGGATTATGCGAGCGGCCAGTGCCGTTAATTTTACGCGGCGGTTTTCCCCCGGCCTTAGGTACGTTATCCGCAATCGCGGTAAGGACGAGATCATCGCAGCGAGGTGCCGCGTTTAAATACATGATGGCGAATTCCCAGCGCCATTACACCGTCGTGAAATAAATTTCCTCCGCAAATGGCGCAGCGCTCTATCGGGGTATCTACGGGAAAATTGCGATGTTAATGCCAATGATAATCCTTCGAACGTATCGTATTCGAAAGAATACTGGCGCCGTGCGATTGATGTTTCCTTAAAAAAGGACTCTATTTGCTAAACCTTGACCGACGGCCCGACTATATCGGGCGTGATTTATAGCCGTTAACAAACGATGATGGATCGCGTACATAATCTTCGAGAATGTTCATAAACACCAGCTTACGGAAGTAGTAGTAGAAGACTCTGACAGTTACGCTTTCGCTTTCTAATGGTAGTAAACCTCGCAAAAACTATGCATCAAAGCACACGGTCCACCTAGTTATTCTATTTTCCACGTACAAGAATCTGACCGATTCTGCATTAAAAGTTTTTATCAACATTTCTAGCGCTGCAAAATAAGAAATGGTATAATGATACATAAAATATTTTGTGAATTCATTATGTTCTGGCAAACGTGCAGATATTTCCCATCTATTCTTTTTATTGTAAATACGATATTAAATTATTTAATATATTTATTTTGATAAATTTATGATACAAATGAGGATTTTCCGGTTGTACTATTTCATTGTACTGCTTGTAAAGTGAGAAATACTAATGTAATAATGCTAAAATTATTTTGTGAATTCATTTTGTGTGTTTTGAAAAATGGATACGTTTGTCAAATCTATCTTTTTTACTGTAAATACGATATTAAAATATTTATTATATTTATTTTAATAAATTTATATCACGAATGAGAATTTTCCCGTTGCATTAACTATTTCGTTGTAGTATTTGCATTACAATAAAGTGAGGAGTACGATAATAATGCTACGTAAAAATATGTTGTGACAAACGGATATGTTTCCTCTCTATTTTTTCTTCTAAATATTCTATCTAAATATTAAAATATTTAATATGTCTTTCTGATTTTAATATATCTTTCTGAAATTTATGTTACAAATGAGAATTTTCCAGTTGTATTAACTATTCCGTTGTACGAATATTAAATATTCTTTATATAGCTAATGTGATATTTTATAAAATATTCAGTTTCTTAAAATTAAATTATTTTAAACAACTCGGATATTCCGGATCAAAGTATAAAATTGTATTATTGCACAGTGTGCGCATACGCAAAACGTATTAACGCAGTAATAATGCTTTATGACGAAACGAATAAAGAATAATTCCAAATTTCTTTTTTGTATTTCCCAAGTATAGAAAAAAATCTCAAAGATCTTTTGTTAAACTGTGCCGGCGAGTAATAAAACTATCGGCACGAATATTCCCTTTCACCAATATTACTTATCCCCCTATAAAGTCTCTTTTCCGTCGGACAGTAAAGTTAATCCCCGTTTCAATTTTCATAACAGTCGAACAGTATACGACAGCAGCGAGCCATTTCAGGATTTCTATGGGAATGAGACTGCAAGATCCGAGTCTGACCTCAAAGTTTACCGTCTTAGGCGACAGAACATACAAGATAGGCGGAACCCGCTAGACGGAATCGATAATACGTAGCAATGGGACGGTGGGGACATACTGCCAACGCGAATAAATCGTAGAAATCAGTCACGTACCTCCACCGGCCTTGGAAATCACCGTTAAGCCCTTGATCGCAATTTAACCTCGGAGGCCGTGCAATACCGGATCGTAGCATTCAGACGATTATCCAACCGCGTGTACGCGTCAGATTCCGCTTTCTCTCTTCCTCTCTTCCCTGTATCTCCCTTTCTCTCGTACTCATTCGCTACCACTCTCTGACCGAGCGAACTGACACGTTCCGGTCTGTTTCAGCACTGGCTGTATGTTGCACGATGATATGAGTGGCTCGCTTACACGCAACATCCACGGTTGGCATACATGAATCTCGACGACGTGCGCTCGAGAGTACTTCGACGTCGATTCGCGCATAATTACACAAGTGCTCGTGCGGAACCACGCAACGCAGCTGCGTACTTGGCATGGAAGTGGAGAGAATAAAAAAAAATGCCCTTGCGGTTTCGCGATAATGCCCGTCGAATGTAATGAAGCGGCCCCAAGACGATCGAGTATGTGTCCAACGGTAAATGCGCGGGGAAACAAGAGAGAAGTCGGAATGGCGGAAAAGAGAAACATCGGATCTTTTTCGCGATATGGAGATGTTGACTGCTAGAAAATGGTTCACGACATACGTGTCGCGTATCGAAATTGTGATGGATAGAATGATCGTGCGTATATGATTCATACCATGCTTCATGCTCGTGCAAATGGATTTAATTAGGCATATTGGAAGGTCCCTTTCCCCGGGATTGCCGTTAGTGCCGTTGCGATGTATGCGCGGGCGACCAAGCGTCGAGCCACTATCGGCACGTGGTATTCGAACGATTTCATAGGCGTTCCACCGACGTAATTCGCCGAGGCGTAATGGAGAACGGCTGTATACGAGGAAACGTAACCTGCAGTAATGATTCAACGATTCGCCAACGTGAGCATTTGAGTGCTATTAATGTCTGTTGGGATAAAAAACGCGTTACCGGAAGAAAGTGACGACTCAGTTGACAGTAAAAATTAAACATGACGACCTACATATCTCATATAATTTAACCCAACCAGAATTAAACTCGTATTTCACTTTATGCTTACAATGCTCTTGCAATGATTTTTATTCTTTTTTTTTTTATCAAATATTAAAAACAAATAATAACTATGAGTATTATTTGCAAGCGTAGATTTAATATAAAAATAATATTAATTGATTGATATCTTAATTTAATATTGTATATACGTATGTATTAGGGGCAGTCAAATGAAATGTCGACGAATGTATAGCGAAAGTCTGATGTAATAAATGCTCTTTGCGAGTGAGTTCAATCCCAAGAATTTTATTAATAGCGCAAGGAATTTTATGAACAGAATCGTTTGGTTTCACCATGGAAAAAGTGCCTTACTAATCACGGTGATTATTAACATATTCATTGATTTTATTATCTGAATTTTTTCATTCGCTACGTTTCATTTGATTGCCCTTAATACATAATTTCCAAATGTCATACTTTTCTAGTCGTT
>Ga0157364_1005130_pt1 | contig 13255 bp, 11 predicted proteins | sample AttsexASBM2_FD_111476 | JGI IMG/M metagenome (GOLD analysis project Ga0157364, IMG submission 111476) | Fungus gardens microbial communities from leaf cutter ant in Ribeirão Preto, State of São Paulo, Brazil - Atta sexdens ASBM2 | ecosystem: Host-associated > Fungi > Mycelium > Unclassified ... | reverse complement strand
TCGCGTCTCTCTCTCTCTCTCTCTCTCTCTCTCTCTCTCTCTCTCTCTCTCTCTCTCTCTCTCTCTCTCTCTCTCTCTCTCTCTCTATGTGTTTACCTATATAATTCTTCTTTTTTTTTCTCTACAGCGTGTATAGTAAGTTTACAAAATCCACACATCCTGTCTGTTCTGTTTGTTAACCCTTAAACATTACGTTTACTTTGTACTATAAGTTGCAGCCGGGAAACGAGCCGCTCGTTCCCCGGACGTTCGAGGTCCCGCTTTGCGACATCGCTACGCCATATGTCTGCTTCCTCTTCATCGTCTCCTTCATCCTCTTTTTGTCGCCCCTCCCCCCCCTCTGTCGTATCTTCTTTTTGCTTCTTTTTCTTTTTTTTTTTCTTTCTTTCATTGCTCCGTCGATTTTTAAATATGCTTATGCGTGCGTGATACATGTATTATGTAATCATTATCAACTACGGTATAGTACTATTATATACTATACGAGCAAACGGTACAGTAGTTGCCGGTGCACTCTCTGCGCGCGGTGTAGGTGCAATGATGACATCAATTTTGCTTTCTCACTCTCCTCCCGCGGGCAGCCGCGATTTCCTTTTTCTCTGTCTGTTCTGGAGGGCTCGCTGCCCGCGCGATGCGAATGATAATGAAGGTTTCCCGTTCACACCGTGACAATCGTCCGTTTCGACGTGCTCGAACGCGCAATTTCGAATACTGCACTCAAATCATTGTAATATATGATCAATTTAACGACAATTTTTTTCAATCCGATGCAATTTTCAATAACGTTCGAATTCTTTGACCGAAAAAAACCAGATTGAAAACGAGACTTTTTTTTTCTCGTGGAATTTTTGTGTCGCCCTACCTTTCTTAATTTCGAAGATCAATTTAGAAAATGAGTACCATGTTCTAGAAATTTTAAATTACTTAGAAATTTCTTTTTTATACATTGATTATCCGGCTTTCTCGCGGGAATCGCTTTCTTTCGCGTTCTTCGCCTCTCGAAAGCGTGCGCGCACGAACGAGCCACGGTGTGAACATCTCTCGTCTCTCGTGTCAAGCCTTGTGTCACACACGACATCTATAAAGGATTCTCAATCCGTAAAACACATATTATAGAAACAACATGCAACATTTTATCCTACCGCCGTGATACAATAATGGTACATACATACGCGTACGTATGCGCGCGTACGCGCGTCGCGCGAGTGTCGTGTACGTGTGTACGTGTCTGTCTGTGTGTACGTGTGTGTATTCCTGCGGGTACATATATATACATATAGACCAAATATAATTCTTACATCCGGATGTACGACGCATGGTATAAGAATATAAGATATTTCGTTGCGTATAATGGCCAGCAGACTAAATCAGAGCATCCAATCAAATGCTTACCCTAAATTTAGGGTAGCGCTTTGATTGGTCAAAGAGTAGCCGCCATGTTCAAGACGACTGCATATCCTTGGGAATGGAATACCTTATATTTTTATACCATGGTACGACGGATCGCGAAAACTTGGGAACTGAAAGCGTTTCGTTTCACACACTTTCGACCTCTGATCGCGAATCCGTCTCTTGCGCGTACCTCGACGAAAATCGATTGTAGCAGCGAATTTGGAATATACTAATATTATCCTCGAGCTGGAAATGCTCGGTATTGACGAGCTCGGGGAGAATCGAGAGGAAAAAGTATATAATAAAAATATCGTAATTTCGTTTCGACAGCGCGTTGAAGAATCATTCGATTACTTTTGAGCAAAGCGATACGACGAAATCAGCGATTCAAATCAGTGATTTGAGTGAAATTGCCGATTTTCGGCTGTTCCAATTACATTTACGCGCATAATCGATGTCGAGATAATATTACGACTATAATTAATTCTAAATTTTCACTTTAATTCTACGTCGTTTATTTTTTAGGTACGTATGTTCTTTTACTTTTCTCTTATAATTTTCTTGACCGACATTGCCTCTCGCTCTTCCGATCTGATGTATGTGTACGTGTGTGTATTTCGTGTAAGTGTCGGGTGTGAAATACCTTTACTACGTATGCACTCCTATAATCCTTACGTATGACAAAACAATTAAACCCTGGGTTTAACCGACTCCTCCTCCCCTCCAGAAATTCCGCGTCTGATGACGTTATTATTCTAACTTTCGAATTTCGCCGCTCGACTCTGCCAATAACTCGATCCCTCTTCTACTTAAACTTAACGCTAATTCATTGTACCACTTAAAGGTATCCTTCCCCCCCTTTGCCTCTGCTTAGCAGAACAGCCGAAAACAATATATATATTTTGTATATATATTAAGTAAAAGATTCATTATATAACTTGGCATACGCGACCGTATCTATTTACACTAGCATGTGTACTGTCCACGTGCGTGTGTCTCTCCCATAACTCTCTCTCTTCTCCTCTCTCCCTATCTCTCTGTGTACGTGTATGTACGTGTGTGCGCGTGTGTGTATGTTCCTATCATCACATACGTAAACGACACATAACATCTTTGAATATCCTTTTCCCGCGGCTTCTCCCCCGGGAATTAACTTCTCTATAACTATGTAATCTCCGTCGTCCAGCATCATTAATCCCATCCCCGGCGATTAACTTCCCTTTACGCTCCCTCGGGACAATCGATGTCACCTACGCTCGAATAATTTTCGCTTTCCATCACCACCTCCTTCATCAGCGCATCGGCGCTAATCTCACCGATTTTATTCGATGATCAACACTACTCTGTATTATCACCTCTTTCGCTTCATCCCCGGGACGAAAACGGTACAACCAGTCGCGATCGCTTCAGCAACGTTCGACGACACGTCGGATAACTTCGCGTTGCAACTTCGACAACGGATCACAACGCATAATTGCGGCTCTTCTTTCTTCCCGCGAATCGCTTCACGCGCGCATTCACGACTGCTCATGCATATGTGTACGAACTCGCTCGCTCTCGCGTTCATTCACTACGGCTTCACAGTTGTACATACATGTTGTGTTATTTCAATAATGCGCCCCTCGCGACAACAAAACGGAAAGAAAACTGGACTTACAGTGAGTGCAAAAAGTGTTCGTACAGAGAAAATATTTTTTTTTAAAAAAACTTTATTTTTAAAAAGTAAATATTATCCAGCGAGAAATAAGTCATTGAATTGATGTCGAATCGATATCGATACGATGATTTCAACACCCATTCGACGTCGATCTGACGTCGTTTAATTGATGATCATTTCTTGCTGGGTAATTAACAATTTATTCATAAAGAATAAAATAGAATACGGTATGTATTTCTTAAAATTATATATACCAAAAAGATGTGTGTATTAATTATAGAAAATATATCATCTGAAAAATAAGCGAAAATTAAAAATTCTATTGTATGGATGCTTAAAAAGTATTCGTACAATCGAAAAGCTTCTAAAATCAGAAATGCTCGTTTGTTTATGTTATGTTAGAATAGAATATATTCATTGTACAAAATTGCTAATTAATGTTTATTTTTTACAAATAAGATATTTTTTTATAAAAAAAAAATTTCTTTGTACGAATACTTTTTGCTCTCACTGTATTTTACGTATAGATAGACATCACGTGCGCGAATCGAAGATCTCGGAGCTTCTCGGACGAATGAACTTCATGAGACGGGAATGATTGTAGCGAAGAAATAAAACATCAAATGTGTTTGACTAGCGTGAATGGATTCTGATTTATATAAGCGAAGCATATAGCAATTAATTTAAAATCAATCTACGGTCTGCGTAAGCTCCGAGATCCATGATCTTGCGCTACCCTCCCAAGAGGGTAGCAATGGCAGGAGAACTGCTCCGACATTAACCAGACAAAGTAGTAGTAATAATAGTAGTAGTAGTAATAATAGTAGCGGCTGTACGGAATGTACAGATTTTATTGTACTGTATAATATATCGCTATTGTGTTCCCTGTGTGTAATGCATTGCAAAACGATGAGGTAGTACTGTCATACTTTTGGCAGAGTTATGCGCGCGCGTGCGCGACGAGTGCTCACGTATATATTTGGCATGTTGAATGTTATTAGAAAACGGGAAAAAAAAAAGAAGAAGAAAAGAGATAAAGGAAAAACAAAAATAAAAATAAAAAAAAAATAAAAGAACGGAAATAAATGAACTCTCTTCGGCTTCTATCTCGTGTACTATTATATCCCCAGCTCGCGCACGACGCGCTTTAAATACTAAATAATTCTCTATATCGTCTCTATTGTCTCTGATAACTTACGGTAGGCGGATATCGTTGTGAGAATAACCATTTAAAAACTTTCTGCGAAAGAACAAAAAAAAAATAATAAACGAAAGGGAGAACAAGTAAATGGAACAAAAATAAGACAGATAATCTGTATAAAGTGTAAATACTGTAACAAGTAATATCGTGGGTGCCATCCTGACTAGGAGTATATCTCTATATATCTATACATATAGGTAATGTGTAATATAAATCTATTGCATTGATCACATCTCATACAACCGGGATAGCAACTATTTCGCGCGTAACCGCGCGCACTGTTTAAAATCACACGTGTGTGATCGATGGCTATACTCTATATTCACGGTACGCGACTATTGCTCCGGACAAAAGTCCGCATTTTAAACATTGTAAACAGGTAACAAAGTGGTAGTGATCGTTTCGCCGCGAGGCATCGCAGCCGTTGCGACAAATTTCCGTGGCGAATGCGTTCCGTTTTTTTTTATTATCATTTTTTTTTTTTTTCCAGAAAAATCAATGTCGACATAATTATAGTATAATGATGTATCAACGTGATTATTGCTCGGTCGACGTGCTAGGTACACGCATTCGCCAAGAAGTATTTTTGCGTGAACAGCTGCGTGACTCTCCCACGGCTAATCGCACGACAGTCGTCCGCCCTAGAATCGCAGTAATCTCTCATAAACGTTATATAAAATCGTAACTGTATAAAAGATGTGTACTTCGTCGGGTGTCGTCTTGGCGCGATTTCGGATATGTGGGTCCTAGCGCGATTATTATATATTTATTAATAGTGGAGTGCGTGTTGTACGCGAGTGTATAAAAAGGTGAAACTGAAAAATTAATGTGTGATTACTCCAGAGTAGAAAAAGCGTCTTGTCTTTGGCACTGGTGCGCGCGTAAACGTAATGTGTTGGATATAGGTATCGCACATCGGAATGTCGCGATCCTATAGGCTCGACTTCTCAACAGCGATAGTAGTACCAGAAACAGGTAAACCGGTTAACGGCGTTAACGATTAAAATGCGACGGCGAGTAATCCGATCTATGTTGAACTATCAAAAGGTAGCGTTTTCTTCTGGCGCTCGTTCGCGCCACGATTTAAGTTTACCTGAGTTTGCATTGGTTCTCTCGTCGCAGTCGCCTGCGCTATAACGGCTCTGCGTGTACATGTTTATGCGCCATATTCGCTGCTCAGGTCGTTACCTTCACCCGCTATCTCTCGTCTCTCGTTTAAAAAGCTCCTAGTTAATAATCCTTACTTGACCGTTGCACTTTCATTGACTAGCTTTGTGATTCGCAGCGTTTTCGCGAGCGTGCTCAAGGCGCCGTGCGCATCGTTGTTCCGTGCCTCCTTCATATTTTTTCTTGCCCCATACGAATCTTCATAGTCGTGTCCCTCGTTATGATTTCTCGACGATTCCAGACGCGCACGCGGAGAGATCGCTCTCGCGACGAGGAATCGGGACGGCGTTCGCTGACGACGACGAAGGGAAAACGAAGGTACCTAACTGCAGCCTCTCTTCTCGTACCACGCTCTAACCGTGGTCCAGTCTCGCGGTCGATTCTGGCGAAGTGGTTACCGGAATTGTTGCTTCCGGTACCACCGCACGTGGACCACGACGGCGACCGCGGTGACGACGGCGAGAATGACAGCGACGCCGAAGACATTGTTACTGGAGCACAGTGTCCGAGATGTTGGAGAGCACAGTGTCCGAGACCGAATGGTTGGACTGCTGGAATTCTTGCTTCATGCTGAGCTCGGCTTTGTGCTCTCGCGCAATATGCCGTCTGACGGTGTTGTTCCTGGTGAACGTTCGCGCGCAGTACGGACACGGCACTCTGATGCCCTGGTGACGTTGCCGCACGTGAGCGCGTAGATTCGTCTCGTAGCCGTACAGTCTCTCGCAGAAGGGACACTTTAATTTCCTACCTGGAAAAGTAGAAACCTTTGTTTACAAATTCAATCCGTTTAAATAAATAAGCCGATTATACCTACGTTTATTTGGCGCTAAATTACTTTCGGCCGTAAACAAACGGCAAATAAGAACGTTATAATTTTCAAAAGAGTATAAGTGTCGCTCATGGCGGTTAAAAATATTAATAGACATAAAAAAATATTTCACGGAACTGTTTCAAGCGTGATATACATCGGTATTATAGAAAAGACCTAGCATAAAAAAAAATCTTTTCTTTTTTTCAAATGTAGTTAAAATTTTTCCACGATTGCCCGATTTAATTGACACGTAAGCCTATGAGCTAATCATAGTGTTCTGCGTATAATGCCGCAGCGAAACCTTCGTGGAAGGAAGACCGAATGCAGATTGCGCAACCCAGCTTCTCTTCTTCCCTCTCTCGCTCTCTCTCTTTTACACATACATAATTTTTTTCTGTCAGTGCGCAGCCGCGCTTCGCCATTAGTCCCATCGGCGAGAAGAAAACAAAGTTCAGACTGAGGCGAACGATTCATGGTGAAGCATTAGGCCAATGCCTCCGAGATTGTTGGCGCGTGCAAGGCCAACCTTGGGCTCCGCGGGCTCTAATATACTTCCCGTCCAACCCGATTAACTTGCGCCAGAAGTACCATTTACATTTTACAGCAACCGCCGCGCTGCGCCGGTTCGGCCTCCTCGCTACGCGCGAACGCGCAAAACCGATCGCGGCCGATAAACTATCTCTGCTCTGTTCGCGTTGCTTAAAATCTACACAAATATTTGCGCTTAAAATGAGATAAATATATATATTTAGACGTTGAAGAGAGAAAAGGCGAAAATGCTGATGAGTGCAAAAAGTATTAGCAATGCGAATAGATTTTTTGTCATATAAGCTCCTTAGTTAATAATAAATAGCATAAATCCAAAATTTAAAAAAATGCGTTTGTTATAGAAGTAGAAAATATTAAAAATGTTTTATCAATTTAATTTATTTTTATTTTCATAAAAAATAAAAATGGATTTAAGTCCACTATTCTAGCTTTTTTTACGGTCACTTTATTTATGATGTAAAATTGATTTTTATTTTTTATGAACATAAAAACAAAATAAAAATAAATTAAATTGAAAAGTGAATTAAATTGACTTATGTCACTTGTCAATTAAGGGGCTCATATATAACGCAGCCTGCATATTTCTTAAATTGTTATCCTAAACCGGATATAGCAATTTTTTAGACCTTGATTATTGTACAATACTTTTCTTGCAATACGTAAGGACACATTATAATAGTGCAATATATTTTCTGTTTATATATTATTAAGATTATTTCTAAAGCTGACGTTTTTACATCATTAGAATAGTGAAATTAAATTATAATGCCAATATTAGACTGAACTAAATGCTTAAATATTTTAAGCACTTAAGAAAAAACATTCCTCACAAACATGACACATAATTAAATGCTGCTTCGATTCAAAATCGATATAAATTATGATACATTATAAAAATGTACCGTTCTCTAAAAGTATGTCATAATGTGTCAAATTGTTTTTTAATTTTTAATTCGCCACGTTGAATAAAGATAGGAATAAGAATAGGATTAGAATAAATTTTTGCTATCCAAAGTGAAAAGTACTGTTAGATTTACGTGGAATTTATGGAATAAAAATTAAAACAACTTTTGCTATTAGCATCGAAATAGCGTTATGGGAGCTGGCCGTGATACCGTCCTCGAACTTCATTCCATTGTATAAGCAAGAAGTTCATTGTGAAGTCGAAGGGACTCCGCACTGTATCAATGACATGTCTCCGAATGAGAAGCGCGTTAGTCTCATCGCCCCACTCGAGATTTCTCTTTGTCTAAAGAGATGCGGCGATGTTCTCCAACGTCGGGTCATTGTGACATCATCGGTCCCTAACAGCGGCATTGCACGCGCGTGCGTTTAACAATAATAATAAGTTCTAACGTAATTCTATGCTGAATCACAGTCGATGAATTGGCCGAAATTTGCGTTTGCGTTTCACGAGCTGAACAGGGGCCATTCACCAACGGGCTGCGCGTGACACACCGTGTCATTACCGAAATTATATAGATTAATCGGAAACAGTTCGGTGGAGAGTCGAAGGAGAAAAAAAAACATGAGACCGCCCATCATCGCGGCTGTTCTCTCTTAAACGAAAGGATTCCTCGCTACAGCGATTCAGGTGTCACGAGAGATGGCAGGGAAAGATGCGAGTGATGAGAAGAATCGCGCTGGAACGAGTTAGTCACACACGCTAGAGCATCGTAAAAATTGTTACCACATTCAACGCATAAATAATCGTTGGCATAAGTGACGCACGCATTCACGTACACATAGAAAAAAAATCATTCTGTTGCTAAGAAAAGTGATTATTTAATTTATTTTTTTCCTTTTAAGTAATAGTTATCTTTAATAAAGAATATTTTCTTGATAATAATTTTAAAATATATTTATTACAAATTTTAGAATTAATTATTATGTATTTAAAACAAAAATTTATTTTTTTTTAAATATTATAAAACTGCGATCTTATATAATAAAATATATTTAAAATATATAAAATATATATTTAAAATATATTTGTTTTAATTTAATAATCTTGATCTCGAAATATTAAACTTACTAGGATTTAGAATACTTTGAGTAAATTGTGATAGACTTATAATACAGATTTGTGGTTATATGAACTTTTCAAATATTATTGAAACAAGTATATAATTATTACTTGTGTACAGTAAATATTTTTCTATGCATGTACAATGCATTTCATATAAAAAAAAATGGATTTTTAGAAATTTCCTTCCATTGTTCATGGCTTGTGAGAAATTTTTCTTTTTTTCAGTCATCGTTCTCGGTCATTTTTCTTAATTATTATCTACACTGCATTTATTATCTATATTAGTGTCACCCTCCATCATTTATGCAACGTTACGCGATTCCGAGATTTATTCGTTTGATACACTAACTATGTTGAACTACGTTCGATGTCAACTTGACGCGTGGAATAAACGACCACATTTATCATTAAACATGCGCCAAAAATACAGGCGAATGACGATATCAGTTGTGGCATATAAAAAAAACACGATGTGCGCGTGTTACGTACGGAACCGCGCTGGCTCCTCGGTGGCGGACTGCGCCTAAAAATAGTGGGCCATGGCATCCTAGAAAATGTAAACGGGGCCGCGGGGCAGCACACACGGTCTCGTGCAGCTGACTATGAAATTCACAAAGGACCCGCGCGCCGGAACAAAGGCACTCGTACGCGCGAAGACGCCGTAAGCCGGAAGAGAGAGAAGGAGAGGAGAGTGGCCGGACGGGCCCTGAAAGAGAAAGAGAGAGAGAGAGAGAGGGGGGGGGGAAAGGAAGAGAGCTCGAGGAGGAGGATCATTGGCATAAGGAGAAAGGGCAAGCGGGACGAAGCTGCGGGGTAGATACGCCCCTGAAACATGCAGAAACGCAAAACGATGCCGGTCAGGAAGCGGGACGTTTCTGGGAAAGGTACCGCGCCATCTGCGCCGCCCAAGAAATCGTCGATCCGTCGCCCGGGTCTCGTGTTTATCGATGATTACCACACGTAGCTACGTTCCCGAGTGTATCGAGGTGCGAGCCATGCGGCGTCGAAATTCTTGGAAAATTCGCGAATTTCGTTTTGCGCGAGAGTACCTCGAGGGAATCGAGGCACGGTCTAGATTGTTCAAAGTTTCATAATTCGAGGAAATGTCACTGCCCGAAATCTCTGTCCTAGAAAACCAAGTTTGTCTTTCCCTCCGCACGCATGGCACGTTATTAAACCGTTATGAAGGGCTCGAACGAATGCTCCTCGGAAAATAATTAAGCGATCCAATTAGTCCCCCGAGCCCGGGTACTCGCTCGCGCCTCGAATTATCGTTACATCTCGGGGAGGATCGCTGAGGGCCACTGAATCGATGGTCTGGAAGGATGCGAAAGGGGATACGGCGATTTGGAGCAAGTCTCCAATTCTTGGAGGAATCGTGCGTGTTTGACCGGAGGGCCCGGGGAAGAAGAAGGAGGAACGAGGAAAAAGGCAAGAGAGAGAGAGAGAGAGAGAGAGAGAGAGAGAGAGAGGGGAGGGGAGGGTGGACGGGAGATTGGAGGCGGCAAAATGGAAAGGTTAAGTTACGAAACGCAATGGCAGCCTCCAAGGTCTCCCCCGTCCCTCAATCCCCACACTTCATCGGTCGATCTGACCCTTTTTTCTCTTTTCGGCTGAATGGATCGAACAAACATGTAACGCAAAGAGTGACTCCTGATACACACAGCCCTACCGCAACTTGCAGCTATTCACCGTGGCTTTACCGCAATCGATCGCAGACCGCAACGCTGCTGTCAAGCGTATCACTGTTATCAGCGTACGGCCCTGTCCTCCCAGCCCTCCCGTCCTCATTTTCGGCCCTCCCGGATGCGTAGCGATCTCGCCCGCGCCTTCGCTGATATCTTATACGTTGACGCGTGTGTGAGCGAGCTAGGAAAATGGAGGCTCAAAGTTAAAGATGATATTAACTTAAAACAGTTCAGGGTTCGCAAAATAGAGTGCTTTCCAATTGCTTATCACTTCTTAATATAAATGTACATAAAAATGTATAAAATATAGCATTGTGCATGACTCAATTGGAACAGAATATGTACGCTGTGTTACGATTTCGAATAGAATTAGATTAAAGCTGATATTTATATAGTCGATTCTTATATTTGAGACTGTCTTAAGTACAGACTTAAAATGTCAGCCAATCAGAGAATTGTTTTAGCATCTTAAGACATTACTTAAGATATGATTCTTAAAATAAGAATAAACACCGTTCTAAATGTAGCTTCTTCAGCTTGTATTGAATGAAAAAAAGCAAAAATGTTATCCAACGTTCTCCAATCTCATTTATAGCCGCTGCAATTAGTAACACATAATAGACTTTCTATAATAAATCATTATTTAAGTTTAAGTCTTAAATCGTAAGAAATTGATCAATCATAGTTGAATGTGGGAATAATTGACTATGATTAGTCAATTTTTTACGGCTTAAAACTCAAAGTTTAGATGAATTAACTTAATTATTGTAGAAAGCACATAATTGTCACTAGAAAACACAAGCTTATAAAACCGACTAGTAATTTTTGGGCTGATTACGGATATAGTATTGTGTCAACGATTACGGCAATTAGAACAGCTTGTATCGCCATGTATACGAAAATGTAATTTTACAGTTACGAAGCATCCGTAAAAGATAATATAACAACAACCATCTATTTTCTTTTGCGATAACATATATAATATAAGAATGAAATACTAAATCCAGCCTCCAGATATACTACAGAATTTCATTATGTAGAAAATAGAGATCCTGAATGACCGACCGGAATCACCCTGCTGGAAAGTTAAAAATGCTGTGTACGCAGAGAGAATAGAACGTAGATGGGTGTGCGTATGCGCTGTGTGGCGCTGCGGATCTCGCCAGGCCTTGACACATTTCGTTCGGTGGCGCCAAATTGGTCGCTTGGGCGAGCACTCGCTCCAAACGGGAGAGGAAGAGGATGAAAGAGGAGAATGGCCAAAAGAGAGGGGAGAGAGGGAAGAAAGAGGGACAAAGGGACGAACAAATCGGAAGGATAAGAGAGACCGCGGCATGATAAGAGAGAATGGGATGGCAAAATCAACGATATTGAGAGAGCCAGAGAGAAAGCAAGAGAGGGAGAAGAGGCCAAGGGCCAAAATGGAGAGAAGATAGAGGAGGGCGAGGCAGAGGAAAATCAATGTCAGGCAATGTGCGTTGCAACCCGAAATCAAGGGAGCTCAAGCCTCCCACGCTGTTCCCATCCCGGCTTGGTACCCGGTCGATTTTGCAAGGGATGGCGGTACGAGCGCACACCCTCTCCCTTTTTTAACCCCTCGGAGACTGGAGTGAACCATAACCCGCACAACGGTCCACTTCCCAGGCCTCCCTGATTCGCGATATCGACGATTAAAGATATAGTATATCTTCACTTTGATATCGGTAACTACCGGCAATACTTCTTTGGAATTCCAATAAAAATAAAGATCTCCTTATATATATTGGTAGACACAACGCTACAAGTAACTTTTCTATAATATGATGAGGGATAATAATGTTGTCAATATTAAGAGCGAAGATAGAGCGTATGATAGAAGATCGATCATTGTTAAAATATAGATTATCGTTTTCCATTTCCGAAATATAGAGGACTCCGAGAAAACGATAGTAGTTTGGACAGGGAATTGACGAAGGTCTTCCTGATCTCCTCAGGGCCATGAAGAGCGAATTTAGTTAGCTTGTTGAAATTCTGAAATACTTTGGTCACGTAGTCGACGAAGCAATCCGAACCGCTGGAGTTCGGAAATAGTTAAGAATCGGAGGGAATTCGAAGAAAGGCCTCGATTATGCACCTCGGTCTATTATATATGGTTATACAAAGCATGTTAATTATCAAAGTGCACAAGGTTAAAATCGAGATTTCTAATTTTAGAAAATAAATGAATCATAAACATTTTTTTATACCTGCACTTTATTAAAATTGATAAATTTATTTCCTAGCAAGTATTATATAATATTTGCCAGAAAGTAAATTTGTCAATTTTGAGAAATTAGCTAGCGTAGTATGATTTCAAGAAAGATCCATTCTCCACATTATTTCGCGTGTTAGTAGAAACGAATTTTTATGTGGCCAAGTTTCCTGCGAAGATAATTATTCTTTAAATAAAATGGAGGTATAAAAAAATTTTTTTTTGATTCATTTATTTTCTAAAATTAGAAATCTCGATTTTAACCTTGTGCATTTTGATAATTAATATGCTTTGTATCGTATTATCATATATAATAGACCGAGGTACATAATCGAGACCTTTCTTCGAATTCCCTCCGATTCTTCTGTTTCCGAATTCTAGCGGTTCGGATTATATCAATTTACTTTTTGGCAAGTATATTCGCTTCAACCAAAAATAAAATTCCTCGATTTCATCCATTATTTGATTTATTCTTATTAATGTAATTTCCACTTATAATAGCATATATGGAAATTAGAGAGTAATTATCTC
>Ga0157364_1005128_pt1 | contig 13255 bp, 9 predicted proteins | sample AttsexASBM2_FD_111476 | JGI IMG/M metagenome (GOLD analysis project Ga0157364, IMG submission 111476) | Fungus gardens microbial communities from leaf cutter ant in Ribeirão Preto, State of São Paulo, Brazil - Atta sexdens ASBM2 | ecosystem: Host-associated > Fungi > Mycelium > Unclassified ... | reverse complement strand
TCGCCAATGATATTGAATATTTAAATCGCATTGATATTTCACAAGAGAGAGAAAGAGAGAGAGAGAGAGAGAGAGAGAGAGAGAGACAGAGGAAAGAGTATACGACAGCGTCGAGTTAAAAATATGAAGTTTTTTTCGGCTGCCACAGAGCCGATTTGGAAGATCGACCGACAGTGTGATCGAACGCGAACGCTCTGTCTATCTATGGATATCGATCAAATCAATTCTCCAATGATATAAGTGAAACGTCGTATCCACGTTGATAGGTTTTCAATAACGATATTTGATAGCTTGAATATATTAATTTTTCAAGCATTCTATGTTCCTTTCTAATTGATACCTAAAATCAATTCGCGGTAATTTCAGTATCAACTGTGGCTGCTACTTCTTCAACTTTGGTTTTTTTTTTTTAGTATATAAAATGCGAAAGTCTTTTTTATTTTTATTGTAGAACTATAAAAAGAATGCTACTGGAAATATCATAAATAATTTTATATTAATGGAATACCGTGCTAACTTCGCAAATCCGCATAATGATGCAAAGGAACGTCGATTCGTAATACGGTCAATTTCGTGATAGATGCATTTTCGTTATGATGCATCTAGAGGGATACCATCGCAGATTCCTCTCTCTTTCTCTCTCTCCCTCTCTCTCTCGTTCTCTTTCCATGTCTTTCTCTCATTTGAACGACGATACCATAGCGCTGTTCGGTCAATGAGAGTAGCCTACATTCGTCGTGTGATCTTTTCCTCGCGCATGGGCAACGCACACAAGGGAGGACGAAGGGGGAGGGGAGGACCGGAACCATAAGCCCTCGCTTCCACCTTCACGTACACATGTATACGAAGAGAGCCAGGCACCATCCTTCCTTCTCTCTCTCTCCCTCTCTCTCTCTCTCTCTTTCTTTCCCGTTCTTCTCTTTACTTCTCAGACGATAGAGGACAAGTCTACTCCATCCTTGTCGGACCGATAGGATGCTGCCAGGCTTTCTTCGTATACAGTCGGGGCCCAGGATCAGAGTAGTAGGTTGTACAGGTATGCATGCGGTGGGTTGGCCGGGGGCATTCCTGCGGCGTTGCCGCGTCTCTTACTCACCGTGCCCTGAAAGAGTGAGTGAGAGAGAGAGAGAGAGAGAGAGAGAGAGAGAAAGGAGAGGTAACAGCCGGGAAAGAAAGAAGGAATAAGAAAGGATGAGAGAAGGAGCCAAAGGAGGAAGGAGTAGAAGCGACGAGCTGGGCTCTCGCACGGCCACGAACGCAGCTCGAACGAGTCTTTCTGCCTTTTCGCGGAGGTAATCGAGTTTGCACGGGAAGAGAACTGCCTCTCTCGCGAGACCCGTTCCCGGCTACCGCCCGTCACCGCCGCTCCTTGCTCCCGATATCCCGATGTCGCTCCTGCACCGGGGAATCGCTAACTTCTTCTTCACTACTGCCGAAGAGGAAAACTCACTCCGTCTCCCTATATTCCTGCAAAACGCATGAGACACTGCGAAAGAACATTGGAAACTTACGCGTTATACGATGAGAGATGTAATGAAAGAGATCGCTCATACCGAGATTAGTTAAAATTTAATCAATCTTCTGAGGAGTTCACCAAGAAGAACAGCGTCGAGGTAGCGATTAATGTATTTACGGTAAAGGAATCAGCGGAGAAATTAACGAGGAATGAAATGCGGGAGAGAAGAACGGAAAGAAACTTTTTCATCTATCGCAATTTCGATTTCGTCCACTTCTGATTTCACATCGGTTCTCGGCTAATGTCCGCTAATGTGTAATGAAATCGAATGAAAGTAAGTTTTCGAGTCTTGGATGGAGTTTCGCCGGCTCTCTCGGCGATTGTATCGTCGGCGAGCAAAACGATGGACTCGCGTCTGCAGTAAATGAATTCTGAACGCGAGTGGACGGTAGTAACGAACATGGTACGTAGCGTGGGCCTTGCTTCGAGAAAGTAATTGAGTTTCGACTGCCGTATTACAGAACTGCGTTCATCTAAAATCCTCGAACTCGATCGACTGCATGAAAAGGCGCGGTTAAACTATGTATAATCGAGAAGTTATTAGCAATTTAAGATAACTCTAATTTCATAGTTCATTTTCTTATTTCAAGATCTTAAGTAATGTCTTAAGAAGCTAATACAACTATCTAATTAGTTCATGACATCTTAAGATTGTACTTAAAGCAAATTTAAATATAAAAATCAATCATAAATTGACTAAATCATACTGACCTAAAAATTTTTGTGAGTCATAAAGTATATACTTCTATTATTTCGTTTAAACGTAGATTTTAAGTGATTTTAATTTTTAGGAAATGAACAGAGGAAGCGTGCATTCAAAACTTCACATGGTAAGCAGTTTAGCAATTTGATCTCGTAAAATGTCACGCGTCGATGAAAAATTTTAAGTTCCGATAATTCGCGAGCTCTCGAAGCAAATGATATTCTCGAAGTAACGGTGCTGCGCACATGCTTATAAAGTTCGGGAACTAAGGTAATGATCGCACAAGTGCGATCGAAGGATAAAGTTCACGAATGTTAGCAGCAGCGGTGACGGCGATGGCGAAAGAGAAGAGCAGCGGGAAGATATCGTGGGGGTAAGGATAACGAGAACCTCGCGTTTCGTGCGAGTCGAGGGAAACGAAGTTAGCCTCCATCGGCAGACACGGTCCACTGGGAACGGATCCTTGGTAAGTTCCATTAAACGCGTTATGTACCGGGAGGGGGAGAAGAACTCCCGAGGGGCAGCCAGAGAAACTTGCCGCGGCTATGTCCGCGGTGACCGCGATCGCGCAGAATGTAATTTAAAGATCTCGAAACTGAAACAGCCGAAATTTGCCAAGAACAAGAAATACGCGAACGGAGGGGAGAGGGTCTTGATTATTATCTAGTCAAACAGATGGCTACTTACTATCCAAGATATTCTCTAAATTTGAATCAGTGAAATTCAACAATTGAAAAGGAAAGGAAGTTTGCGTAGTATAATTAAAACATCAATATTGGCACGTTTCAATACTATATACATTGAATTTATATACTGAAATAAGATTAGTTAGATGAGATTACATTGATTAAATTAATTTCACTATGAATTCACTAATTACCAGTGATATAATTGGGACTAATGTGATTATCCACTGAGTCAGATTTAAAACATATATAAATTGATACAAATTATATTTTATGTAATATAAGAAGAAATTAAATCTTTTTTTCTCCTATAATCATCAAAAATATGTAATAAATATTAGGAGGAAAGAGGGAGAGGACTAATTCAATGTGAGAAGCTTTATTATTCCATTTTCCACTAATTTCTAGTGTTTAAATTCCCCGCCCGTAATCGGAGGGTTTCAACCGCTCGTGTGCATTTTATTTTACATAAATGCTCCAAAACCACACTGTATAAAATAAGGCGGGGCGCCGCGAGTTTGTTGGTCGAGTTCGTGAAGGCGTCTCTACGTCTCGAGCCGCGCCGACCGTCCCCAAAAGCGCGACGAAACGATCCCCTTTTAATCCTTGAACGCTAACTACCGGCACCTCGGATGATCTTGCAATTCGGAAGATTGGTCCGCATTACGAAATTATCGTTATTCCCCACTATGAAAGGAGAGAATGAGAGAGACCGCGGAGAGGGCGAGCTATCGAGATGCCCGAGGCGCCAAGCTTTTTTTCAGTTAAAATATGGAAAACGTTCCGGGTAGCCCGTGTGGATGATCTTCAGAAACGCATAATGGGACTGGAAGGCCAATCTTGGCTCCGTTAAATCACGTTCGCAACGATCGGGACGAGGGCAGTGCACACAGAAGAATCCTTTATCCGAGCAAACAACATCCACCGCCTCGAGACACTGACTTGGTGCTCGTAAGAAGGAAAAAAAGGGAGGAGTGAAGAAAAAGAAAATTAAAAATGCGTTACCGTGAATCTCAATGCGAAGAATTATATCGCGATTAAGGACAGAAGAGAAACAAAGAACTTAATTAATGTAAGTGGATCTAAAATTTCTTCCCCTCGTTTTCATTTGAATGTATTTAGAATAGAATAAAATGAGTTCGAGAGGAATATAAGAATAAGAGGTCGTCAGATTATAAAAGAACAATTTTGATGAAGTACCTAAAGATTTAGCTATCAAAAGAATTATGTAGAACATTCAAAAACTGGTTGCCAGAATGTCAAAAGTTTTTGCAGCATTGCTTGAGATTCCTACGTAATTATTTTGATGATTCAACGAAATTATTTTCAGATTTGCATCTAACTTCTTTAGATACTTTAGCAAAATCGTTCTTTCATGAAGAATATTAAACACACATAAAAGTTTCGCTAATATAAAAACAATCTCTTCAATCCTTATGCTGCAGCATATACATCAATATTAAAAGAGATGTTAAATAAGACCTAGAGACTTTTTTCTCACGAGATTGCAAAGAGAGGAAAAAAAAAAGAAGCAGGAGAATTATATAAAATAACGATCTAATATGAGTTACAGTAGATGAGGAACTCATAGTTGCCACGTGATCGGTCGCTAGGATAGACGTGTATAAGTATAGCGGCGCGTACGCAATTAGTGTCGTGGCAATTTGGTCCTTCTCTCTCTCTCTCTCTCTCTCTCTCTCTCTCTCTCTTCCTTTCGTATTCAGCGTCTCCGTGTAATAAATCACGCAGCCGCCGCGCCGTGCCGTGCCGCGAAATTACGACCGGAGCGTCAGGAAACGTCGACTTGATGCGAACTAACGTGTCTCTTACGTTCGCTTCTCCGTTAGTCGAGAAGAAGGACCAATGTTTCAGATCAGGACAAAGGAGTATTTGTGAAGTTAATACGACGTCTTACAAATTTTCAAAAAAACAATAATAGTTCTTTTCGTTTCTTTATTTTATGATTTTAAAAATGCGATTTTTTTTTATTTATTTCTTGATAAGAAACTCAAAGAATTGTGAAATGTGTGCTATTGGAACTGTCATCATTTTTGTATTAATAGAATAGCGCAAATTTCATAATCTAGACGAAAGAGATATAAAATGACTATTACTATAGTCGTATTAAGATTTTTTCCGCAATTAATTAATTCATATTAATTTGTTTCAGTAATAATATCACGTTACAATTATTTCTACACAACTTTAATTTACCTTAAACAAAGTTGTTATCGCGGATAATTGAGGATACTTTACACTAAATTGTTTCTCCTAACAAAAGACAACGATCGACGAGATCAAAAAGTATTTTAATTTCCAGATTAAAAGAGGTAGCTTTAGTAAACGCGAAGATAATTAAGTTATCCGCGATTCGAGTTGACGATAAGCGATCATCGAAGAACTCCGCCTTCTCGAGACAATCGACGGATCGGTCGACCATGTGGCAACAGCAGTGAGAGCGGTTAACTAACTGCTTTGGATCCTACCTAACTTGATAGCCGATACATCTGGCTAAGTATACATCCGAGAGTGGCAATCGGACGCGATGTATCGCGACCTGAGGTGTCGCTGCAGACTATCATCTCGGCTTGATTAGCTCTACGTAGGTAGGTATAGGCAGAAGAAGATAATGAAGAAGAGAATAGAGAACCGAACGAACACGAATGAGCGGATGGACGAACGAGCGCTTACCTTGTTCCGCCTGGGTCCCTCGCGGGCAGATTAGTAACAGCAGCAACGGCAGAAGGTGGGCAGCGGAAGCAGCAACGGCGGCGCAGGTGGCTAGGAGGCCTGCTACGCCCGCCATATTGAAGGGGGCCATTCTTATCGCCGTGTGGGCCCCACTGCTGCCGCGGTGGACGGCCGCCGGTCCTCTCACGATCCGTGCGAGAGGATGCAGCACACCGGCCAGCGTCGTCACTCTCGCCTCCTCATACCTCCCCTTGCGCTTTGCGTCGCGTCGTCTTGCGCGTCACGGCAGCCACTGATTGCCACCGCCGGATTCCTCCACCCTCTTCGTCGGCACTACCACCTCCGCCTTCCTCACCGGCCACTACTTTCCCTGCCCGCTTATGCTCCAGCTTATCGCTCCGACGGCCGCTCTTATTTACCTTTAGAATCCTTCCAACGAACTGATGACACAGTAATAACAATCACGCGTTCTTCGATATTTCTTGTCTCAAAAAGGAGACTGTGTGATAATGTTATGAATGTATAATATTGCCCAATAGTTTATATCACAGAACTATCGTCTTGCTTCATCCATAGTGCGTAGCTTCTTTTAATAGTAAACGGGGATCGATATTTTTTGTTTGTTTTACATGATGATACGATGTTTTACGGCTCTACTACTGGATTTTACTGATGGCTGCATCTGAAAGAAATAAAGATAATTCATGTTAATTAAAATATAAAAGTACTATTTTTTCTATTTTTCTATTCTTTTTTATTATTTATTTTTATTATTTTTCCTTTACTTCCAAGGCCATCGTATATGTAGACAAGCAACATCGTTTCTATCTCATATGAATAAAAAAGCAAAGTTGGTTTGTTTTTTCTAATAATCTTCTAATGGCACCTTTGAAAGGCATCATGTCATTTTCGTACTTCTCGTTGAGAAAGATATTGCTTTATCTACGATGTTGCTGATCTATGCAAAATATTTTCATTTTTTTTTTAATATATTGATATTGCAAGTCAAATAATGCATTGCAATTCTTAATATCATGTATAGAAAATATATGATAATCCGTGTAATAATAAAATGACATTAAATATAGTACTAAATGTTAATGTAATAAAAAAAGTCTAAGAAATGAGTCGCACATCATTCCTATCATTCCGCATTGTTCCCCTAAAAATGCTAACATTTGATTATTTATCTATAGATCTGATTCACGTTCATGATGTTTAAGAAAATGTTCATTTCATCTTTGTTATTTATGAAATGTTAAACAATGATACTCACGAGCGTTGTAAGCATAAATTGACCTGCAGCCTAGGTCTGACAAACTGGCGAGAAAAATGTGTCACATATGTATAAGAGAAAGAAAGTAAACAGGATGACATATCTCGAGTTCAAGGTTAACTCACATTTGTGAAGGGTTTCAATGATACCGACCGGAATTCATTATTCTCTAACGGCCAATTATCGTGGAAAAGAAAATAGTGCTAGTAAGGAGAGAGTACAAAAACAGCGAGGGGATAAAAGAAATAGGAAAAGGGACGAAAGCCCCGTACAAAACTTTGGGGTTCATCACGATAGTGGAAGGGTGCCGGGATAAGGCGAGACGGGAGAGCAAGGGGTTCCAGGATCAATACCATGCGTTTATCCATCTCCCTCTCGCTTCCTCCATCTTCAATCTCCGTCCTTCTCTCACGCTCGTAGAGAACGCAACACGATAGGAAGAGAGAAACAAAAAAGGAGGAGAGAGAAAGAGAGAGAGAGAGGGGAGAGGGGGCGCGAAGCATCGACCATCCCTTTTCGACTAACTGCGTCTTTTGCTTTCGCTTTGGTAGGCTCTAGGGTCTGGCCGGCGTCTCGCCATTCTTCGACAAAACGAGAGAAACAAGACAGAGGAGGAAAGACAGAGGGTGCCGCGTGCAAGGAAGCGCGGGCGCGAAGATCGAAGTAGGAACGCAATTTTAGAGTGCCGAAATATAAAGGGGTGAAAGAGAGCGAGTGCATGTCAAACAAGTGTATAAAAGAAAGATAGGAAGAAGAAAGAAATGAAGAGGGAGGATGATAGAAGAGAGACAGAACGAGAGAGTTAGAAAGAGAAAGAGAGTGGCAGTAGGTATATACGCTTTAGTTCTTCTAAAGCGGGCAAAGACCTTCTCTCACTTTTTCCCCTTCTCCCCGACTCTAGTCAGGTCAGCCAAGATGCATCCGCAAAATTGCAGACTTCAGTGAAACGTCGCCGCCGCTGCTGTTACTCGGCTCCGCTCAACTCAGCTCAGCTTGGTGAACAGCGCCTCCTAGCTCGGCTACCAACCAGCTACTGCAGGTATCACTCGTTTTCTGCAGTTGCCATTGCCCAAGTGATCTTGTCAAAAATTTAAGATGTCCTCCTTCTATCCGAGTATGCCGCTCTTCGAATCTCCTCCATCGTCCTTTCTATTCCGCTACTTCCAACTTGAAAACGACTTCCTCTTCGAAACGACAGACATTCGTAGTGCTTCTTTTCATTCAGCCTTCTCTTTCATTTTTTTTTATAAGATTCGCTAGAGAATTGCCGAAAACAACCCTGCTCGTCTCAAGAGAAAGCACGAAAAAAAGAAAGATTGAAAGGCAATGGAAGAGAAAAAAAAAGGATGACTGCCGTAGGCGAGTACCTTTGAGACGCAGCTATTTCCTATTTTTTTTCTCCTTGTTCGATCCCCGCGCGTCTCGTTACCGGTTACTTTTTCCTTCCTCCAAAAAGTAGACGTAAACACGACGGGGAATTCATTCTGTCTCTCCCGTGGATCGTTCACTAGGTAGGTGGTTGGCCACTTCCTTCAATGAGCAAAGGCCTCTCTTTCTTCCTCTTTGTCTCTCTTCATCTCGCGTCCTCTCCCGACCAGACCTCTTTCCGTATACTCACTACCCAGGTAGGTATGCCAAATTGCAAATTTCGGGAGGCGGAGGCCTTCCGACTCGAGTGGCTCGTGAAAATTTTAAGCCTTGCCTCTATGCGATGCTGCGTCTCTTCCAACGAGCTTCACGTCGAGTTGAGTCGCGACACTTGGATCGACGCAAACCCACAAAAAGGGGAAGGTAGAAGAGGGGGGGACACAACCGAGAGTGCGCCTCTGATACATATATATATATATATACTATATACAATGCCTCTCTTCGGCTTGCGGGAATATCTTCAAGTGCACTTGTTTTCTTTCAAGGTGAAAACCTCCCTCTCTCCCCTCCAGTTTCGTGACGTCGCGTTCGTGTTCCCCCCATTCGCTACGAACCTTCCGACCACTCTTCGCACCCCCGCAGAAAACTTTCGCCAATGTAGCTTAGCTTGGACGTTTTTATCCAGATTAAGATGCTTCTCGTCGTTGCTGTTTCACGGAGTTTATTTCGAACAAGTTTGTTATCCGAACGAAAGTCTGTTGGTATCTTCGAAACATGATGAATGGCATTTTGATCGTTACGATGTTACAAGGAAGGTAAAGATATATCACACATAACGGAAGCCTATCACTTAATTCATACCACTCAATCTTATAGAATTATACGCTTGATCTAACGGATTTTTTAGATCTAAGACACCGCATTCCAGTAGGAAATTTTTCATTTCGTCAATTATTTTTATATAAAATGTAAATAATAAAAGAAAAAAAATCGGATTTTCAAGACTTGTACGAGAATGATAATTAACGTATCATTATTTTATTTCTAATCAATGATAATGGAAATGTATATTTTTATTTCCTACGAAAAAAATTCTTTTTATCTCTCACCCAGCATTTTTTCGCTATTCAGAGAGAGAGAGAGAGAGAGCATTAAAATAATCTCGCGTAGAGCCACGTGCGAGTCCTCGCTCATCTTCTTTCTCCTCTTCTTGTTCTTCACCTTTCGGCGACTCGGCAAGCCCTCGCTTTCGCTCTTCTTGTTTCTAGCGTTTCGTCGGACTTTCCTCGCACCATCGCCGGCGCACCCGTGACCGCCCCGGGACAAATTCTATTTCCGGTTGAATTTAAGACCCCCCGGAATACACGGATTTATTTCACCGACGTGCCGCGTGCAGCGGGGAGGGATGAGGAGAGGAGAGGAGAGGAGCGGCGCGGTTTTACTTCGGATCCGACGAGGCTCGTAAATGTAACAAAGAAAAGATGTATACTTCGGAGACGAGAGAAACAACGCAGCACGAACGCAGGGCGAAGAGTGGAGGAGGCTTGCGAAGGGCGTAGGAGAAAGAGTAGGTTCCTCGAAATTATTATACCTTGGACGATCGCCACTCTCAGAGCGATCTGGGCGCTATTATTTTTCCAAAACTACGTCTTCTACCTCGAACCCAATCTCTTCTCTTTTTTTTTTTTTAAATTCTTTTTCTTCCTCGTCTAGCCGACATTTACGATAGTAACGATCGTCCGGTTAACGAGTGACGGATAGACGCAAGAAGCGAGACAACTTCCATTCTTGATAAATGAGAGAACATCGTCGTTAAGGCATCCATCGCGTGATCGGGTCTACTTTTTAGAATCTCCATCCACGATCCTATTCAAGATTTTATTGCGATGTGTTTGTAACGATAAGAATTTCAAAACAATTCTTTGAGACATTATGTCATCTCTTTTTCTTTTATATCCTTTGAATCTTCCATGTGCTTGTTTCAGTTCTATTATTTGTTTCGGTTTCTTTGATTTATTCCGTTTGTATACTTACGTTTAGAATTTCAGTTTACGTTGACGATAAATAAGAAAAAAAAAGATTGAGAAACGTAAAGAAGAATAGAAAAGAAAAGATTTCTTCAACATTACTGGATTTCCCTCTTTTCATAATTAAAACTCATAATACCAGTCTGCCAAGCGCTGCTTGCAATTACCGCGTAATGAACCTTAATCAGTTTTCTTTTGTTACGAAACTATTCCGCCGCGTGTTAAATATGCAAGTGAGGAAAAAAATGAAAGAATGCGATTTAACTGCTGTTATTCGCTGCAAGCTTGTAAATTTCATTCGTGTTCGCTTTATATAATTAGCCACAGCATTGCACAAATTAAATGCTAAACATAAAGAGCGGCTAGATTTGTAAGAGCGAACGCAAACAAATCCGCGGTATCGATACACAAAACCACGGGAATTTCGCAACTAACCTGGTCGTTTGTGCCAGGTGAAAGTGAGCCATACGAGCTCCCGTAATATAGCGTCGCGCAAGACCATAATCCAACTGTGAAACGCAATGTGTGTTCAATTCTCATTCATGTTTAATTAAGATTTTGCGCATCGACCACACCACGCGCACCGTCATATCGCTGTCACGTCAATTGGGTTCAGTTACTCGATCGGACATGGCTTGCGTGGAGATTCAGTCGGATCGCTCGGCGTCGATGTGATTGGTAAACCTTACTGGTCCCTTGTACATGCGATATGTGTACTTGTTTAACAGACAAAGTATCCGCCGATCAGATTCAGATCGTTCGACTGCATGAAATAATTGAAATACAAAGAGTATACGCGCGCGTGTTGAAGACGCATGATCCATAAATAGTCTTCGTGATCGACGCACTAAGAGATTATCTAAACGGAACATCCGTATAAGGGAAATTGACGTTTACGCGCCTGAAATATGAGAAATAAAACTTGCCACATATTTACTAGCATTCCACTGTAATCAGTGGCGTTGGCAACGTAGATTATTTTCTGCTTCCTTGTTACTTACAGGGCACACACGGAAGTGTTTTTCTCTGATTTTTATGGGCTTGTAATATGTTAAAATCTATATCAAAAAATAAAGAACACTCTGTCTTATTTTGTTTATTCATTCTATTTACCTACTGTCACCTACAATTTAGTTTTAGTCGCAATATTAAATTCATAATGTCAAATTTGAGTTATTTTTAATTATTTCTATAGGTCGTCACTACTTCTACTCATTAATTTAACTGAAACAATGGAGGTAAAAAATTTAACCCAAGAAAATGTATGACTCAAATTTAGTTTCTTATTTACTAAGTATATTTTAATATGGACATTTCCTTTGAAATTAACCACAGAAATTAATTGATTTGTATTTTGACACATATAGAAGTTAAGAATAACAAAATGTTATCTAATTTGAGGAATTGAGTTACCATTGCTCCTTTAATGTCCAACAGTACATGATAAGAGCTTAAAATAGTAAAAAAGGCTATTATAAAATTGGAATAAATATATTCAAAGTGTAAAAAAACATGTTTGCAAGATTTATGTGACACAAATTAATAAAATTGTAAAGACAGATGTATATTTAAATAATATAAAAATAAGTATTTATAAATAATAGTATAAAGATAGCATCACATTGAGTATAAACTCAACATATAAAAAATCAGAAAATAATTCTGTATGTTTCTTTGCTGCGCACCGATATCTTTCTAACATAAATTCACATATACTTATTGCACCATAATGTATGTAATGTACAAAAAATGAAGTAATAAAAAGATTTTTTGCAAAAATGTTTTAATTCAAAAAGCTCTTTTTAAAGAAAGCTCTTTTTAAAGAACATAAAAAAGTAACATCAAATTCTTAAGATTAAGAGAATCCAATAAAACTTGTATGTGAACGAGGGTGTATGAAACTAAAGAATACAATTTCCGAGCGATATATCGTGAAACTTAGAAAGACAAATACTAGTCATTCGAGCGTAACTGAAAGTAACGAGGAAAAACTGGTATGTTTCTTATCGTATGTCGTCCAGCATGCAACTGGACACCTGATGATAAAGCTAATGGCCTCCGTGGAGTTCATCAGCAATCAGTCACGCGATCGTGACCTCCATTCTTCTTCCCGTTTACAGGAAAGAATCTGCTTCGACGGAATCTTTATCGCGTCTTCACCAGGAGGGATAATCGCCGAATAAAGGAAGGTAGAGGAAGAAAGCCGTGTATAAAAGGTAAAGAATCCCGAAGAGACGACAGGAAGACAGAATCTGGACCTGTCGCCCAGGTGATAGCCCTAATCCACGTTTTCTCCGCTTATCCATGACGTCATGACAAACGTTCTGTACGACGTTCACATACGTCAAAATAGTTCGACCATTAGCGGTCTCGTTCCTCGCAGTCGAGTACCTTCCTCGTTAAAAAAGACAAAAAGAGCGAGAAGAATATGTGTACGGATAAGAAGAGCTGTGCGCTTACGCCTCGTCGTAATTTATATGTCTCTAATCTTGACGATAAGCTCTTCGTCGTTACTGCGTGTCTCCGGATTGCGTTAAAGCATCATGAAGCAATTCTTCGAGAACGCACACACGCTTCCGTATCGACGCGCGCGAGTGCGTGTGCATGATGATATACTTGCATCTTTTCGAGCAATGGACTCCCATGAGGACGTTCTCGCGTGCCTCGTAATTTTACTCACGGGGACCCAACAGTTCTATATTTCACGAGAGACCCCGAACGAAAACTCCGTTGCTTCTTTCGTGGGCGCACATCACATCTAGGGCCATATGGCTTTTGTTTCCCATCTCTCTTCTTCTCTTTCCCTTTCTCATTCTCGCACTGTCCCTTTGTTGGAATATCTCGCCCTCCCTCCCCTCCCTCTCTCTTCTCATCCAAGTTCTCTCACCGTTGGATTATCTCTTTCCGCTATATTTAGTTTTATGCTTAACTCAACGCGAGATGTAGTTCATCATTCCCGAAAAGTATTATACAAACTGCGTTTTTTTT
>Ga0157364_1005127_pt1 | contig 13255 bp, 6 predicted proteins | sample AttsexASBM2_FD_111476 | JGI IMG/M metagenome (GOLD analysis project Ga0157364, IMG submission 111476) | Fungus gardens microbial communities from leaf cutter ant in Ribeirão Preto, State of São Paulo, Brazil - Atta sexdens ASBM2 | ecosystem: Host-associated > Fungi > Mycelium > Unclassified ... | reverse complement strand
ATGATAAAATCTGCACACACACACACACACACACACACACACACACACACACACACACACACACACACACACACAGAGTTATTGACTACACTGCATCTTTTTTCAAGTAATAACATACGTAGTTGTGAAACTGGCCAATCACAGTCTTTCCATTCTTCACAAGGAATAGCTATAATTGATCAGTTTTATAATTACAGATGTTATTAAATTATCTGATTAAGGATGTAGCTTTCGAAGAAATAATTGTGCATAGAAATAAGTCTGATTTTTTTTTATAAAAATAATTCTGATGATTAACCTTGATTTAATTTACTTTTTATCTTTTTCTGATTCTAAGAATTAGATAAAGATAAAGTAAGTTTTCTTTAACTGAACAAATATATAGTCTTTGAACTTAAAGTGAAATAAATATGTCCGATAAAATATATTTGGCAAAAATGAAAAGGAAATTTAGTCCAATATAGGAATAAAAATAAACTGAAGATGAACCTAAATAAACTGAGATTAAAGAGAGATTTAATCATTAGAGAGTTAACTCATTCATAGAAATAAGTTCATTTAAGCCCATTTTTGCTAATGTTAACTAACATTAATCTCGATTTGACATACTTTTTATTTTCCTCATTTCTAAGAAATAGAAAAAGATAGAGTAAATTAAAATGAGATTAAAATTAATAGAAATTGGCCAGAAAATGAGAAAGATATAGGCAAAGAAACCATTGTGGACACAGAAAAATACATATTGTACATGTAAATAATAATTACTTGTTTCAAATATTTCAAAAGCTCATATATCTGTAAATCATAATTTCATCACAGAAATCAAATTTATTCAAAATATAGTCGGAATCCTAGTAAGTTTAAGACCTCAATCAAAATTATTAAATTAAAACAAATTTTGTTTATTATATAAAATTATTTCTTCGATTAATTTATAAATTCCAAAAAAAAAAAAAATAAATTCCTGTTTTAAGTATGTAATAAGTTTTTCTAAAATTTATAATAATTATATTTTAAGATTATTATCAAGAAAACATTTTTTATTGAAGATAACCGTTATTTAAAAGAAAAAAGTAAATTTTAGAGTAGTTACTTTTCTGAGAATGATATTCTTCTGTATGTACGTCTGTTTTCTATAGCGAACTAATATACTTTTAGAACTTAAATTGAAATGGACATATGTATAATATTTGGCAAAAGCGAGAAAGGAAGTTCTAAAGCCGTGATCAAACTAGAGATTGAAATTGAAATTGGATTGCAATTTAACCAATAAAAAGAAAATCAATCTCAAGTTCAGTAAACTTCGCTTTGATTGCTTAAATTCCAATCCAATCTCAATCTCAATTTCTAGTTCAATCACATCTTAATGAAGTCTAGTGTAGAAATAAAAAAAAAATAAATTTTATGATACGTTTATCATCCACGGTATTTCAGGTATCTGCTGTAACGACTGTAATAAAGATGGCTACAGATAGCAGCACTTGTCACTATCCTATGATGATGCTGTCTGTTGGTCATTACGATTCCGACGTATCAATTTTGCGAAAGACGAGCCAAATATACAATGTACAAAATGCTTATTCGCTACTATGTCTGACAAAAAGCCTCAAATATTTTTCAACAAACCATGATTATCTATGACGTCAAGATAACATGATGCGGTTTCCATGGAGAAAAACGGTCTTGTAGATTACAATGTTTATCAAATGAAGCATAGTGCTGATAACGCTTCTTTCAAATGTAGAACAATCTGCCGTAAAATCATACGATTCATTTATTCCTTTTGCTGCAATTGTTGGACAATGAACGCGAAGAAACTAGAGAGGCAAAAATCTGTTATATAAACGTAGTTTCTCGCACACCAGGAAAACTAAAAAAGATTTCTTTTAAAAGATGCAGTATATTGCATAATGCAATAAGCTCGTATTAATAAACCTCTTAAAATTTTGAGAAAGATTTGGGTAAACATCTTCGCTGTTTGGGAAGATAAGAAGAGAAACTCTCAGATGTCTGTTTCTATCAATATAAATTAACTGATTGATTTAACTTCATCTTTTTCTATAGCTTAGTTCTAAGTTTAAGATTAATCTCTTAGATTAATGTAGATTAATCTCAATTCAATTTACTCTTCATCTTCTTCTAATTCTTATAACTACAAAAAATGAGGAATTAATAGAATCAAGATTAAAATTAAATTACATTAGCAGAAATGGACATAATTATACTGTTACTTTTTCTAATTATAATTCTAAGAATTAGAAAAAGATAAACAGTAAATTAAACTGAGATTAAAATTAATCTTACATTGACAGAACCAGGCTAAATTTTTAGAACTATAAAAAGATGAGGAGTCTCAGTTGAAGACTAAAATTAGTTGAGGACTAAGATTAAAATTAAACTAAATTAGTAGAAAAAGACAGGAAATGGAGATCATCTCTGGTTATGTCTCAAAGTTTGATTATGTATCACACAACTTAGTGGAAATTATAAAAGAGAGAAAATTCATTAGGAGATCAATTATATTATCTTAAAACAAGATAAAAATTATAAGAGTAAATTCATAAGACACACTGATCAATAAAATTATATTCCAGTAAAATCACTCATATTTATAATTATCTCATCTCAAGATATACAATCAATCCCTATATGTTAACCAATAAAGCTTTTTTCCATTTAATGACAAGTCATCAGTCTATTTTTCTTGACATTCCATGAATAACAAAGACAGAACGATTTGTGTCAACTTAAGTAAACAAATGGAAAACATCTAAAATTATAAACATTCTAGTCAATTTGCTCATTTTTGTAATTTTTGTAATTTTTGTAATTTTCATCAAGTTGAGCGATACATAGCATAATCAAATGACCTCAATCAATGTATCGCGTTATTGTTGTATCGAGAAGCGAGGGTTTCGACGTGTCCTTTGTATACGACGTTTGTCACCTATTTCGGAGAAACTTCAGCTCTTTGTTGAAAAAACTTGTGACGCTACCTTCCGCAGCGAGGAGAGTCGGGGACTTGCGACATACATCCTTATTATCTCTCTTTCTCCGCGGTCAGGTTAATCGCAACCGCGCACGACTTACGTACCCTTTCCAGCTTCTGGAAGTATTCCCGCAGGAAGGAGATCGGGTTCTCGGGCCGGCCCACGCACAGTTGCACTATACAGTCTTTCAGGACCTGTTGGATATTATGTCTCTGCACGTATTCCTCGCACTCGCGTAAGCTCTGCTCCTCCTCAAGATTCGCCGCCATATTGATGATGCACGGCGCGCCGCTTTATCGGCGACGGTGATACGCGACGCGGCGTCGCCCTTCGTCGATCGAGTGTCGCTGTCGCGCGATCTTGCGCTCGTAATTTCGGAGTTTCGAAAATATTTACGTGACGATCTTAGTTCTCCGTCGTATTTCTTTTAGTACTGAAAATCGAGAATTTTAAGGGAAGGAAAATGAACTGAAGGAAATTCGGATATGATTCTGACAATTCTCAAAATTCGCGCGAGGTCTTTTGTCATTGTTTGTTATTGGGTTCGTTATCGTTTATTACGAATCGATAATTTAATCAAAGTTAGTTAATGAAGTTAGTTCTCCAAGTCTATTTTACAAGATTTTTTTACAAAAATTTGTGAAGTGTATACGTATAAGTATGTACGTGACGAATTTATGTCATATAAATTGAACTAGACATGGTTCTAGCCTGAATACAAAATGGGATCAAAAGATGAAATCAAGTAGATTAGTTATTTTAGGAAAAAATAATATAATGATATCATTCGATACATTTTTGACGATAATTTTGTTATGAATTCTTGACATGATAATGATTTTTCAGTAATTTTTTATTATCTATCGATTTAAAATACTTGCGTTTTATGTCTATTTAATTCTATTAATGTAAATTAATTTTAATCTCGGTTTAATTTACTCTTTATATTTTTTTAATTTTTAAATCTAGTGAAAAACATGAAAGTACAGTTAAATCAAGATTAAAATTAATCTACATTGATAAAAATGGATAAAATTTACTTTGATAAGAACATAAGTCATATTTCTACCAATGTTAATAAACTTTGATCTCGTTTTATTTTCTATTCTTTTTTTCAAACTTTTAGAATCAGAAAAAAATAAAGACTAAATTAAATCGAAATCAAAATTAAATTACAATGGTAGAAATAAAAGATTCAGTTTTATTAACGTAAAACTATAATCTCAGTTTAATTTATTATTTATTTTTGTTCAATTCTTACGTACAGTTTTATCAGTATAAATTAACTTTAATTTCGATTTACCCTTTTCTAAGAATTAAAGAAAGATGAAAAGTAAATTAAAGCAATATTAATTAACGAACACTAGAATTAGATAAAGATAAAGAGTAAATTGAACCGAGATTAAAATTAATCTTACATTAATGGAATCGATGTAACTTAGCTCACCCAATCGAAATCAGCCCGAAAACCGCGCCGTTGCATCGTATAGTCATGAACATAGCCGTGCCGTAAACTCGCGCGCATGCGCGTCACGCGAATCGACTCGCGAACGGTCGATAGATCGCGGCGGAACTACCTCTCGATCAATCGCCATCATTTCGATCGGTCGCCCGATCATCATCTCGTTTATCGCGCGTATCGCGATGGATGGCGGAGTGCTGCTGCGTGCGGCGTACTGCTGGCTGCCTACGAACGGGTGAATCTCCGCGCTGAGAGGGAGAGAGAGGTGCCCCTTGGTGTGTGTGGTGTATATACGCGGAAGCCCAGCTCGCGGAGATCCGTCGGGCCGCGCCTCGTCGCTTCGCTTCGCGACGGACGCGACGGACTTCACGGCGTTGAAGCGGTGCGAAGTTGGGCGCGATCGCTCCGCGACGGTCGGTCAGTCGATCAGACGGGACGGACGATCCTTCCCCCGGGGAGGAGGGGAGCCGAGCGTGAGCGCGAATAATCGGGGACTCGCGAGAGAGTCGCGCCGTCTTCTCTCCTCGCGTGTGCTCTCTCGACGATACGCAAAAAGGTATCCTTGCGGATACCTCGTGTCTGTGCGTGTGCGATCTTGTTCACGCACCGGGATCTGAAGTTGGCTGTCAACGAACGCGGGCGGCCGGATACTCTTGAGGAGCACGCTCACGAGACCTCGGAGGGTCTCGCACGAGAAAGAGCGAGAACGACCAATAGAGTGAGAGAGAGAGAGAGGAAGAAAGAGGGACAGGGCCGAGCCAGTCTCGTGAGAGGAGCAGCAGAAAGGAAGAAAAAGGATAGAGGTACTTCCTTCGTCAACGATGAGATTAAGGATTTTCCTGTGTTTATACGTGTTCCTAGAAGATTTCTTCCTTGATCCTTGATCCCAGCATTTACGCGACCTTCGACGCACGGACACGCTTATAGACGAACGCGAGATCATCGCGCGCGCGCGCAGGCACATGTGTGTATATATATATATATACACGCGCGCGCGCGCGTGAGTGTAGGGATCCCAGATCCCCAACTGTGTGTGCGCGAATGCTGCGTGAATCAGCCGTGCGACGACGATGACGGTCGATCGACGGTTTCGACCGTGCCGCTTCCTCTCGCTCACGTCGTCGCCCGGTCGTTCCTCGCACGAAGGATCGATACGCGTCGTAGTCTCCTTCGAGAAAAAGCGAGAGAGAGATGTGAAGAGGAAAGAGAGACTCGTCGTTGCCATTCCCGACGAAAATAGCAAACGAGTCTTCTCTCTCTCGCTCTCTCTCTTTCTCGCGGCGGTGTCCTTTGGCCGCGTTTCGCCCGGCATTACTTTACGTGTCAAGTCGCGGAACGGAAAGGGGAAGGGGATCGAACTTCGCAGAGGGGAAAAGGGAGACCACGTTCGATTGAGGACGTTTCGCGTCGCCGGTAAGCATCAGCGGGGAACACCGAAACGGATGGATTCTTCGTCATCGGCGACGAGATTGCGATGTCGGGCAAGCGCTTTTATAACGTCACGAGATTGTTCAAGTTCGGTCACGTAGCCTAGGTTCTTTTGATTGTCTGGTATGTCGATAGCTTGTGTTTTCTTTCGGTTTGAGGTTATCCAGTTTGCGAAAGCTATAAAGTGAAGTTTGTTATCGTATAACGATAAAATACTTACACAAATGCTTTTACAATCTTGATAAAAACTAGAAGTACTTATTTTTATATTATTTTCCGCGAGATTTGTGAGAGTTGGGTTTTAATTGTTGACAGTTTTTTGATAATGAGATTTATCAAATTTTTGTCATATTATTTTAAATTTATTCTATATTTGTCTTTTTGAAAGTGTAAACTTAGATCAATATTCATATAATGAAAGAAAGTATTAAATTTTAATATTTGACTGAATAGTTCTAAATAAATATTAATTAAACGTAAACATATATTTATTTGGTACAAGAATTAAGTTGATTTAACTGTCTTTTTTTTTATTAAGTGAATATTTACTGTAAGTAAATGTTTACTTAGTATTATTCAGAGAAATATGTATTAAGATTTAGTAAATTCTTTTTAGTCCATCTTAAGATTTAAGATCGTCTTAAGTAATGCCGTAATGTTAATATGATTCTCTGATTGATTCATGACACCTTAAGACTATACTTAAGATAGGTTTAAATATAGAACTGACTATAAATACTTTATACCAGTCTGTGATTGACATTTTAAGACTGTACTTAAGACGATCTTAAATCGTATATAAGAACTAAGAATGAATATCGTCCTTAATTGCTTTATTTCGATTCATTGTATATTTATAATCCATTTGAGACATTAATATTTATATGATCTTCACAAATTGAGTGATTAAATGTAGAGGAGAAGAAAGAAAAACTAATTTATACTACTACAATTTGAATAATTAAATTAGAGAAGAATAGAGAAAATATATATTAATTAATAGAATTAGCATTAATTATCGAATAGCTTTATGAGAAATATTCTTTTAATGCCAATTTTATATAACTGTAATATTTTTATAACTGTAATCACACATCTTTCATGTAATTTTATTTAATAACTGTTTAGTCTTTTGATTTTATAATTGAACTCTTTAATTAACATTATAAACATAGAAAATATTTATTTAAAACATTTTTAATTTGCCCGTGATATTAGTTGAACGTATTCAGACATTTGCATAGCAAAAATTATTATAATACTTGAAAAAAATTCAATAATAAGTAATCATTAAAATTCGTGAAATTTATTACGTTGTCATTATATTTAAAAAGAAGAATATGTTCCACTTACTCTATAATTAGTTGAAATCAGGTTTAGCTTTGAATCAAGACACGAGAATCTTCTGGAAATCGACTGTTTTATCGTCAATAAAAACGCGGCCAAATTCATCTTTGTTTCTAATTTACAGCCAGAGGGTCTTAAACATCTTCACTGCCACATGCATTATAATATTCACAATAATACATGTGCCGGTGATGTACACAGAATTTTTATTTATGTATCTTGTGCATCATTCACGGTCTCAGCATACCATTCTTTAACCGTCTGCAGCTGACGTCAAAATCACAGTAACGTAGTTACTGACGCTGGGTCTGTAAGATTCATTTAATTTATGTTAATTAAAAAGGACTAATTTCAAGAAATCAAAATAACGACTCGAATAAAAAACTTTGACTTTAAAAAAATTTACGTACATCACATCTACGCAGTTTTCAAATACTACCAACTTAATAATTAAAAATACAAGCAACAATAATAATAATTAATAGAGTAATTACATTGCTATGTCAAATTGTCAGATCTCTTAATAATATTTAGCGATTTTCGAATCAAGATGAAAATGCAAAACAATTAAAAATATTACTGAAAGTCAGAGAAAATGATGAAATTTTCTCTGGAAATTAGGAAAAAGTTATGGAATTTTGGGATGAAGAATTGTGTACTCTGAATAATTCAAAGCAGATGTAAAATAAAGAAAATTATATTGTTTGACATCTTTGACAAAAAATATATTTTTATAATTAAGTGGACCCATCGTTCAATAGACCCACCGTCAGTTCCGGAGAGTTTATTATTCTGATCTGTCTATGACAACTGAGAAAGCCTTAAGCCTCAAACACAATACTGTAATAGGGAATAGGAACAGGGAATACGAAATTTGAATCTATCAGAAACCGTGTTATTAAGGTCTATTCTTTTTGGCTGATTTTTTTGCACAGTTCATCTTTATTCTCTTTCCTCTTTTCGACATTGGAGAAAATAAAAAAAAAAGATGAATTGTGCAAGAAGTTCAGCTAGAAAGACAAGCTTAAAATTTACGGTTAGGTAATTTACGATTTACCTTTAGAATTTTTCGGGTAAATTAAAGTCTGTTTTATTCTCTGTTTCTATTATCTATGTTTTCATTGTCTTTAAGGTTTAATAAGGTTTTATAAGGTTTTATAGTGGCACAAAAAAAAAAGAATCAAAAAGGTGGGGAAAGAGAAGAGAGCTTATTGGTTAGCAAGACCCATGGACCGATGTTAAGAGCTAAGGGCTGGAAATTGTAATGCCAGTATTCTCTTTTATCTCGCGTGGGCGATATTGTAACTAGGAGACACCGACGTACACACGTGGGGAAAACGAAATTCTTCGCGAAACACGAGCTCCTCGTATTCATCTCTCTCTCTCACTCTTATGGTCCGTTTATCGTTACAGAATTTGTTGACTTCCCACGTGTCTCGTCGACGGAAGAGTTTACGTTTGCCGCCACGCAGCTGTGCATAGTGTGTCACGTGCATGTGTGTGCCAAAGCGAGAATAAACCGAGGAAAGCGAGACGTAGATTAAGAATCAAGAAGAATCAGTGAAATACGCGAGTGATCGAAGGAAAAATCGCGGGAATTTTCATCGTGAAGACTGCTTAAGAAAAAGGAAAAGAAACTGTTGAACAAAGAAAGGAGATCGGCAGTGGGTTTGGAATTCCTCGCGAGGTCGTCTCGGCTATGACGAGTACGGGGTGCCGCGTCGATCGAGGTTCATTGATTGAAGCCACGAATGCCGACGCGATTGTCAACATCATCATCCCGTTGAATGTGGAACACGATCTCGCGGTTCTTCGCTAAGGGCAGTAAGACCGCGGTGGTGCAGGAAGAAACTGCGCCGCCACTGCCGACGGAGGAAAAAGACGAGCAGCAACAACAACCGGAGCGTGCGTGCAACGGCGTCGCCGACGACGACGCGCCCGCCGACGGTACGAGCGCCGTCCATGTGTTCTTCGACGCGGCGATGGATCGCGGCGCGAGTGCAGACGATCGACGCAGGCCTGCCGCCGCTTCTGCTGCCGCAACCGGTGCCGCGGCAGCAGCTGACCAGCAGTCCAGCGGAGGCGATTCCGATCACTTCTCCGACGCCTACGAATCCCGTCAGGTAGGTGTTCTGCCTGTCTTATCCTCCGGCGATGGCCGAAATGGAAACAGAACCGAGAAATGTAGCGAGTTAAACGAGAATAGAGACTTGGAAAGATTTATATATATTTCTATCAATGTAAATTAACTTTAATTTCAGTTTATAATGCATTTTTTTAATTTTTGGAAAATAGTTAAAAGTAAGATATTGTGATTAAAGTTAATCCACATTGATAGAAATGGGCCTCAAGTATTTTTGCTAACATAGAGTAACTTTAATCTCGGTTTAATTTACTCTTTATCTTTTTTTAATTCTTAGAACTAGAGAGAAAAAGATAAAGAATAGATTAATCGAGATTAAAATTAATTTATATTAGGAGATTTGAATCAGTATTGTGCTTTGTGTGGTTCCAAAAAATCTTTTGAAAAGGATTACTGAAAAGGAAAATCTGTAATTCAATTGATTCTGAATAAAAGATTTATGAAGCACAGAGATTTTAGAAATACTATAATACTGTAATAATAAACTATAGTATTATAATAAATAAAATGATAAACCAGCATACATTGAATACCTGGTATCTGGAAAGAAGGACGTCTTTAATCCTTTGGAACTGATGGTGAATCAATCTATTGAACCCACTCGATTATAGTCTCTTTACCAAAAATGTCAAACATTCAATTTTTTTATATATATATCTACAAATTTGGATTATTCTTATTAAAATAATATACTTATATTCATTCTATTTGTTTATATACTTATATTCATTTTTTATACCAATTATGTTATTTTGATTCGCTTTGAAATTAATTAGCGCTTTTAATTAATATAAATTAAATGGGTCTTACAGAATCGGCGTTAGTAACTATGTACAGATTTTGGCGTCAGCTCCAGAGGGTTAAGATGCAGTAAATAGATTTTCTGAGGAATTTATATAAGGCCCGTGACAAAGATTATTTTCATCGCAGGATGTGGGACATTCGCGTTCTCCGTGACCGCGTGTCCGAAGGCGTTTGTCACGTGTATTTGCGAGACGCACGAAGCTTAGAGGGAACCGTGCTCGGCAGTAAAACTATTCCCGAGTTGTGACGTTGTTGACGAATATGGCGTTCGTTTCCTGCGCGCAATGTTATTTATTGCGCGATAAAACTTGCTAGCGTTTCACCTGTGCACACAGACTCGCCTTCCTTCGGACAGCGGCGTCTTCGGCGAACTGCCACGACGAATCGCACAACTCTAATTATCCCTTTAATTGCCCCGACTGATTCCGAGCGAGATCATGCATCTCGAGAGCCATTCTGGACACTTATAAATTCACCGACATTTTTGTGCGAGTAACTCCGGTTTTCAGGGAAGCGCATTGATCGTTCAGTATGGCTTCGTTTATTGACCTGTAAGAAAGAATTTTATTTCTATGTACGGCAGTGCAAATTTAGGCCCATTTCCGTCAATGTGGATTTACTTTAATTTTGGTTTAATTTATTCTTCATTTTTTTCTAATTTTTATAACTAGGAAGATGAATAGTAAGCTGTACCTTTAAAGGACGCGAGAAAAATTTCTGGTTGAAAATGAACGAAGAAGATTTTGGTCGTATCAATCAAAATTCTTAATTATAATAGTAGATTTAACCAGAATATTTTGTCAATTTTCAACTAGAATTCTAATTAATACAGACTCTTTCCAGTGCAGAGATCGATTTATAATATTTTACAGCTTTACTGACTAAGATTTGTTATAATTCATCATTTTTTCCTTCAAAATATGACACTATTTCAATGCTGCTATAGTTAGTTTTCTTGTACTATAAAGATTAAAGTTAATCTACATTGATGGAAACAGGTATAAGACTCTTTATTTTTGGCTTTTCTTTAATGGAACTTTATTTTCCAAGTCTCTACATCTTTTTTAATAGATATCCGTATCTTTATACATTATACAAGAGATTTTTTTTATTCTCTTATTTTTATAAAATCACAGTTCTACTAGAAATGCAGAGAAATTATGTTTTATATTATATTATTTTACCTTACACTTAAAATTCTTCGATCAAGATCGCGCGGGATACCAAATCAAATTCGCGCTTTTTTGCACGCTGTTGTGCAAATCACGTAGGTAATACTTCACTGTCGCATGATTTAATGTTTTTTTTTGTCCCGTACCGTTAACCCTGATTGCAGACGGTCTGCGCAATCCGTACCGATGAACAATCGATATTTGGCCATGCGAGCAGCCTCGTTATCGACGATCTCTCTTTTGGCACACGTTCAATGAGTATCATTTGTTCTGGCTTCTCAAGCAAAAATGTGTTGTCAATTATGTTATAAAAAAAGCTACTAAGGCAATACCTAAACTACAGATTTATATATCGGATATAAATTTATCAAGTTGATTTCTGTATAAACGTATACAAAATATATATTCTAAGACTACACTTCAAAAGATCCTCGAAGAAAATTTTACTCGATATAATATAATATATATTTTGAGTAAAATTTTCCTCGGAGACATTTTAGAATGTAGTTTAGAAAAATATGCGTATGGATTTAATATCCTTGATACTAGAAAAAATGTACTAAATTTTAATATTTAAATATTTAATATTTAAATAATATCAACTAAAAATTTACTTATAGTTAATAATTATAGTTAATAATAAATATTTACTCAATAAGGATGATAATTAAATTAATGATATTTGTACTCAAATAATATCTGAGTTGGTATTTTTCAAATAAATGATTTAATAAAATTTAATACACTTTTTCAGTGCAACATGATGTGGATTTACGATTTAAACAACATGATGTAAAAATATAAATACCGCATGGTGTTAAATCTACATCCAAAAAATTCATATTCTTTAGAGTGTAGTTTCCGTAAATATTATATGAATGTTGGCAATCTAGCTGCTTCAAAGGACCAACACGCAAAGAGAAATTTACTGCATTAACGCACTATGCCGCATAAACTGGTTTCCTTTTCTCGTTTCTGGAAAGCAAGGTCGTTCCTGTTGCATGCAAGCGATCTTTATTCATACCGGAATTCTTTACTTATTTTTGAAGTCGACGTTACGATCTGAGGGAGACGTACCTTACGATCTCGTATGATCGTTCTGAAAGTAAACGCATCGACGGTGATACGTTTTTGCTAATGTTGCTATGTTGCCATGGTATAGGAAAAGAGCGATCTTATCGTGCGTGCTCTTCGAGTGTGATCTCGTCTCGATTGTTTCCGTCGATTAATGTACTGGAAACTAAGCGCCTAATTTAAGGCGTGTCGCTGAGACTCTCCTCCTTTTCTAATGTAGGAGCGGACGAGCATTCCTCACCGTAACAGGCGGTGCAATTATCAAACGTGCATTAAGGCATGCTGCAACACGCATGTTCGCGGAGCCGTGCAATTAGCCGTGGTTTCTTGCCCATTACACGTTCCGATTTCTACGTCTTTTGAATCTCAGGAACGTTCACGAAAATCTGGATTAGCTTCAGTTTTTGCATATCATGTCCAATTATTGTTGTAAAAATTATCTCCAATCGGTTTTATAAGCTAATCAGAATTGAATTATTTGAAGAAAGTCGATCGAATAAATGTTTTTAACAATAATATTAAACATACAAATTTCTCTCTCCTTTTCTCTTTTTATTCATTTTGTAAATGAATAGAAAGAGGTTGTAATAATGAAATTATAGATATTGTCTTTCAAAAAGAAGAAACTTTTTGTTCATCGTGCAAATGGGTGTAATAATGAAATTATAAATTTCTTGTCTCTCTCTCTCTCTCTCTAAACAGAAGAAATTATTAAAAGAAGATAATTCCTGTTTTTTATAATAAAAAACAGTCTATGTATGCAAAATGTTCTGCTTTATTTCTGCTTAAAGTTTAAAAATTTTGAATCATTAAATTTATTATACCAAAATTGTGT
>Ga0157364_1005126_pt1 | contig 13255 bp, 8 predicted proteins | sample AttsexASBM2_FD_111476 | JGI IMG/M metagenome (GOLD analysis project Ga0157364, IMG submission 111476) | Fungus gardens microbial communities from leaf cutter ant in Ribeirão Preto, State of São Paulo, Brazil - Atta sexdens ASBM2 | ecosystem: Host-associated > Fungi > Mycelium > Unclassified ... | reverse complement strand
TCAGTTGAATCAAGTTAAAAGAACAAATACAAATAAATGCAAAAGATATACTAAGAAAATAGCGTTAAATAAAAATATAAGACAAACATAAAAAACATAAACATTGAGAGATTTACAAATATATCATCAATAACAATTAAAACAATTAAAAAAGAATTTTGAATTTCAATAATTTGTAATGTAATTTTTTTGGGCTTTATCTGATTAATCAATAAAAATAATCTTAGATTAAAATGACGGCAACATGACAATTAATATAAAGGCAGTTTTTCATCAACCACAATTCTCTTCGTGCTATCAAAATGGATCGTTCGAAATTGAGTGCCTCAAAGGGAACGTATACATACGTACGTGTGCATACGTACTCGCAGATTCCTGTAAACGTCGCTGCCAGATTAGACAATCTCTGGGAATTAATTTCCATAGACGACAAAAGTAACATCGTTACCGATTCCAGCAGTATCCGCGAATTTTCGGTGCTTCGCGAGCGACGTCCTTTCCGATTACATCCTGCCGCATTTGCGTATGTGACATACGCGCTTTCGTAATGCACATATACGGCTTCACTTCGTCAGATGTGATATGAAACAGCGGTGTCGATGTGCTCCAAGATACAAGCGCGTTATTATCGTCTGATAATCCGTTTGAATTAGCTGAGTTCGCTACTCAGCCTGGCCGTTTTATCGTCGGATTAACGATGAAATGAAGTATTTGTGGTATAACCGAGAGATATCTATGAGGATCGGTAGATAATGTGACGGTTATGTAATCGGTGGCAAAATATTTCCGACAATCTTTTATTGATGATGTTAGCTAATCTATCGTGAAAATCGGTTTGATTGGATGTGTTTGTTTCTCTCAGAACATTCGTGAAAAATAATATAATAGGAAAATTTCAATAACGATTATGATTTAGATTATCGTCTCCGGTTTCACTCACCGGTGATTAAGAATATTTTAAACTCATACAACTTTGTTGATATAATTTTATAAAAAATGAATTTTTCATTTGAAAAAAAATGAATGTTTTAATTTTTAAATTTATTATGTAATTACTTCAGTTATATCTTCAGTTATATCAATTAATACAGTTGAATAAAATCGATCTTGTGTTATGCATTTATTTAGCAAAATAAAAGAGGACTATCAGCGCGTACGGTTTAATTTCAGCTTCAATAGTGTCCGATTGGCGTGCTGGATAATCCTGGGATTAAAGTGAGTGCTCGAGAGATAATGCCTGATTCACCTGCCGCGTGTCGATCAATACTGCTATTACGTAACAAAAAGACTGCGTTGATTTTTTTAATAGAAATTATTTAATTACGATTGGAACAACACAAAGAATAGTTTACTGCTCTACGGCGATAGCACATGCTAAGCAAAATCGCGATAGCAATTTGAAATAACGCAGATATTTTAATTCATAATAATTTAATTAAAACTTGAAAATCTTTCAATTCAATTAATCAAAACTAGCATTCAATAGAAATATTTTTTTTTATCAAAACGCTTATAATTTAAAGCTCTTTGAAAACAATTTAAAATTGTTCTTATTTTCAAATGTTTATATTTTTTTGCTTTATTTATTTTTATATTTTTTTACTATTATTCATTCTTTGAACACGTATTTATTATGACATGTGTCTGTCTTGCGTGTTTCCGTAGGTATCACCGAAAACCATGCATGTAAATCTCCAGACAAATTTGTTTCGACAGACTAAGAGTCTAGCGAGATTTCATTCGCCGATACAGCATTTTACACTCGCCACATCCGAGCGCTTTATTTCGCGAGGATAGACAGTAACCAGACGCGTCATATATAAACGGATCTGTATCTAATCCTACTGTTACGTCTTAATCCGCTCTTATCCATCCTACTATATATTTATCCTACTATATAATTCGAATTCGATTAGATATTAAATCATAGAGGATTTATAAAAAGTGTTTCCAATATTTTATTTAACAAGATCAAAATTTATCCAAGATATTGCAAATGTATTATTAAAATAAAATTTTAAGGTTATTTCTTTTATTCATTCTTTTCTCTTTTACTTTAACATATAATTATTAAGTATCATATAGAATGAAAATATAGAATAATAATGATCAGTCATATATATATATATATATATATATATATATATATATATATAGAGTATCTATTAACAAAGTTCTCCATTCCTAAGATTAAATGGATACAGAGAATATGATTTATTGCTATCTATGCATATTAAGCACTTCGTAAATTACTTATTCTTGTTGAATGTTACTGGTCAATGCACTCAGCATCTAATCCTGCACCGCTGATTACGCCGAAGCCAATAAAGCATCGTAATCAAAAGCTTCGTCTCAAACTTCCCCCGTTGCAGTCTAGCGATGCATTCTTCGTTTCACCAACGAAACCGGCGTCAGCGATTCCTCTAACGTATACCAGATACACACGTACGCACACGTACTTATTACATACACGTGCTTGCGCGCCATCCGCTTCCAAGAGAGAAAGACGACGGGAGGGGGTGGGGGGGATGGAAACACGACAGTGGGGTAACGATTGCATCCGCGGATGGCTCTGATGCAATCTGTGTGCAAAGCGGTCTAAAGTTGCAACTCCTACGACGGAGAGCCATGGGTGGGTACGTCGCCGAACAGGGAGAAGGAAAGAGGAAACAGGGAGCAGGAGGGAGAATAGCAAAGAGGGTCCAGGGGGGGAGGGTTTCGAGCCGCGGGTGGAAGAAGGACCGCGCGCCCTAGGTCGCGTCTCTGGACGAGAGGGCTGCGCGGGGGTTAACGTTCGGGCGCGGTGGCCCTTGGCAGGATGGTTTGCCAGGGTCGACAAAGCACCGGATGGTAAAGCCCTGTTCCCTGGGCGTGCACCCATGAGCTTGCGGGCGGAGCATGAACGGCACGCCTACTACGGAGCTTTCGTGTCGAACCACGAAGACCGGCGCGTTCGTCCTACGTCCAGGACGGCGTATCCCCACTTTGGATGCTCTCTCGTTGAGGCTCTCTCTCTTTCCATCCGGAGCTTTTTCGAGGTAAGGACGATCCTCGCCACCTTACGACGGGCACACGGATGTCTCACACTTCTACCAGCGTGTACGCGCTTATCCGAAGTGTAGGAGGTAATAGTAGACTGGGAAAAGAGGGAGAGAACGCGAAGGAGAAACAGTCGAGGCGGGCTGGCTCGCTACGAGAAAAGCCGAGTTTTCTCGAGAGGGGCTATAAAGGAGAACAGCGGGAGGGAGGACTAAGAAGCGCAGGAGAGGGACAACTAAGGCGAGAGTAACGTATGCCCGGAGCTAATTTGCCGGAGCTTACCCGGGAAATTACGAGCATCCCACGCGATGCATCCGAATATCCTCACCATCCAATGGACGGTGATAGTCGGCTAGAATTAAAGGAAGCTCGCTCGCAAGACTGGACTTTAAACTGCAACGACGTGACTTTCGATACGGAAGAGTGTTCAACTTTAAGAAAGTTAACGTTTCCAATACATCTTATAGCAATCGTTGCTGCTTGCAGATTTTTTATAATTATTGCTTGTTTATTAAATATTTCAAACGGTTTATTAGTTAAAATCAAGTGTTATCTCTCAACATTTTATATTCCAGTTTTCGAAATTCAAGAAATTATTTGGGAATTTATGGAATTAAAAAATTTAATAACGTAAATAATTGAATCGTAAGCATCTTATGACTTTTAAAGAACCTTGTGTTTTAATGTTTTAAATAATTTCATATTTATGTTGAATTTATTCTACTGATAAACACCAAAGAGCCACCATATACTTTAGTGACATTTAACTATAATGTAATATTACATTTACTACTGTAAAATATATTCATGTCTCAAAATAAGACACGTCACTGCACAGGAAATATCTCAATTTTCATGCGATACTTTTTATAGTGGCATTAAAAAAGAATGTGTTGCACGTTCATACTTCGCTGAAAGACATTCATAGAAATTCATATAATTATCGAAAAATTAAGAGACCAGAAACCGTATTACTGTATGTTGATTACTGTATTATGACAATCAACATATTATAATGTGAAAAAATCAGATAAATCGAATTTTTTATTAATAATGATATAATTTGTCATGTTTCTTTGTTGTGTTATCATTATTTATTATAAAGAGTTGCGAGGATTATCTTGCATTTGTTATTTATGCAAGTTATGATTTCAATAATTTAAAATCTATATATATACGTAAAAATAATTTTTCCTAAACAAATTTTTAAAATAAATCTAACTGATTAAACTAATATATTAATTTGTCAGATTAATATCTTATTTGTATTGTATGAATCAATACATTTTGTTTCAATTTATTTTTTTAGGTCGTAAACTTTGTATTTTGTTATCAATTTATCTTCTTTCATATCAATTTCTTGATAAATTACTTATTAAAATTTCTTAATATATTAAAATATATAAATTAAACAATAAAATATCAACAACAAGAATATAACTATATCTTCATAAATAGTTCAGAATCAATTGTTTGTTCTATTATATTATCGATTATATCAGCACATAATTTCCTTAGATAAATAAGCTTCTAAGATAAAATAAAATTTTTATCAAAACAAATATATAATCTTTTTAATCTCATCTAGCGTCTTAAATATTTTTACTCTCAATAAAGTCAGAAGTCATAAAATTGGGAGTATAAATTTTAAAAGTAAAAAATTAATAATAGTAATATAAGATATATTACTTAAATAAAATAGCAGATAGAATAATATAAGGTACAAGATGTACAATCATACCGTTTAAATAGTTTGTAACGCTGTTATTTATCCCGCAATTTATATACTCACACTCGTTTCTTTCGATCGATTAACAGCACCCGCAACAAAATAAACTTCTTTCTCGAATTTCAATTTCATATCCCGGCAGCGTTGCTACAAGCTCGCAATAATAAGCGCATGATAAAGAGGCATTTCGCGTACGGCAAACCGCACGGGGTAAGATACGTACTCTCGCCCACCGAGGTATCGCCCGCGATATCTCGCCGAATCTGCGTCGAGCATGTGGTCTCGCGGCGTTAAGATACAAATTGAAAACCATTTAGCAAATCTCCCAGTCATTCGAAGTGTTAATAAATTCAGGTTTACGAGGGTCGGAGGGTTACGTTATGGATCCGCGCGCGAAGCGAGACGTGGCGCGCGACGTGATGCTTTAACTTGCATAAAAGCGATCGCGCGTGTACGATAGCTATATACGCGCTGGAAGAGAATCCCCGTGGAATATTTCGAGGCATCGGAACGGATCTTTTTATCGCTCGATCGAGCGGAAGCTCGCGTGCGGAATATATACGGCCGTGCAATTTGCTGAACCGAAGGTAACGTGCGCGCGAACGTTAATAAAGACGCAGTGGAAAGAGATGAAAATTCAAAGTAAGGATAGACGTGTTTTATATATTGCTTCAATGTTATGTTATTTATACTCCGCTTGCGAATCAAGCGGAGTTCGAGGAGATAGAAGGAATTGTAATAAAAATGAAAACTACTAGGTAAAAGTTAGACACAATGCAACAAGGTTTCTCAATTATTTTATAAAATCTAGTAGGGCAGAGTAATAGAGATTTTTTAATATAATATTTTCTAATTATAAAATTCATCAATTATATAATTATTGTGTAATTATTATAATTACGTTTATTAATTAATCAACATCTCAAAAATAGAGATTAATTCTATAGATAGTTTTTTTGAACTTCTATTCATTTCTAGTCTTTTTTCATCTATCTATATGTCTATAAATCTATTAAAGATATAAGATGAAATAAGAAGAATACGAGATGAAAGTAATAATAAAAACATAAACGTTATTTTTGAAAGCAATGTTCCGACTAGATAAAATGCGAAAAATGACTGATTATTTCCGACGGAAGATAGACGAAATTTACGCAAATGCTGGCACAAGATGCGCTCTTTCTCGAAAAAGTCGATCAGCTTTGCAATCAGCTTTGCGGCCAGCCAACTGCTTTCCGGCCAGGACCGCGAACGATATAGAATTTAATACAGCTTCAGCGTTCAATAAATTCCGGCTGCGGCCGCGCACGTGTATGCTATACACGTCGCATCGTGTCATGCTAAATTCTAACTCATCGTAGGAGACTTGTACGCCGTAATCCTCCGACTACTGCCTCGGCGCGAGTCCTTTGAGGGTGAAAACGTTACCAGGAGCAAAAGGAGGGCCAGCCGAGAGAGTGAGACAGAGAAGAAGGCTATCGAGACACGGTCGTAGTTTGCAGGAAATCTGTATATATAATATGATGTAATAGGAAAGAGGAGATTTCAGTTGGTACAAGAGGAGTAGGAGGCCAAAAGGGGGTGAGCCCAGGGGGTAGTGGGCGAGGGAGGTATTATCTGCACGATGATGGGGACATGTATAAATGTACGAGGAGAGTTAGGAGGAGGATGACGAGAGGATAGAACGACTCAAAGGCAAATATGAGGTTTGGAAATTTGGATTAGGACCTTCGCAATGGGGAGATGCGATGTGGTTTGTCGATGTCCCTTTTAGAGTTATCGGATGATCGGGTGCATATGTGGACGTTATGAGTGAGGTCTTACATGGCGACCGACATCAAGCTGCTTAGACAACAACCGGGACTCGGGTTAACTCGCGAGAATTGCCTGGATCATGTATTAGGCTAATCGACCGTAAATTGCTGGCGAGACAGATACTTATATTCAGTGTATTATTCATTTAAATAATGCCGAATTCGAGAATATCGAATCGTAAACGTTTAAATTATAAATAAAAAAAATTATTTTCAGGACAATCAATTCAATAACAGTAATTATAATTCTCATTACTAATAAGATACATAAAAGTTTTAATTTGAATCAATAACAGATACAAGAAATCGAGAGATGAGTATATAAATAAATGTTCGTATTTTTATCTGGAGGTACTTTTATCTTTTGAATTATTAATTTTAAAGAAATAATGTATTCATATATAAAGCAACTATAAAATTATATTTGCAAAATTTATGACGTTACGATAATGGAAAATGTATGTTAAAATTTATTAACTTATAATAAATTTCATTTTTTATCTGTAAAAGTACTTATATAATTTACAATTATAACTAAGCAGTAATGTACTAGATTTATCAATAATATCAAATTTCATATAATTAATATTTTTTGAAGAGAAAAAAATTGTCACAAAATAAAAGGGTCTATCGTATGCGGTATTCCGATTTCTAAAATTCATTAGAAAGACTAAAACTCTCGACAGTGCAAAAGACGAATAAATTATTCTAAGAATATTTCTGGAAGACGTGACAATCGTTTATCTCCGCCACGGAATAATTCAAATTCGAGAAGATAATGTGTCGGCACTACACCGCAGATATACCTTTCCGCCGGCGTAGTTACGCAAGTTGAAGCAGCCACCCTCAGTCTTTTCACCCCTTTCAGCCCGCGTGGACGTAAGGCGTTGTAGACGTGGCTTCGCCTGCGCCCCTATACACCACTCGACAGTGGGATGCGTTATATATCACGGGAGAAAACTTCCAGCATAGATAACCTACTTGAGGAGTTAGCCCGCGTACATGCAAATTTCTGAATTATTATGCCGCGCCGAGTACATTATGCAAGCTACCGCCTCCATCGTCTCTCTCCAACCATCTCCTTCCATCCCGTCTTGCGCCGCGCCGGCTCTCGAGATGCTGCAGTTATCTACCCCGCCCGCCTATCCTCGCCAATTGCACTTTGCAATTAATCTCCGATACCGCACGTGCGACAGAATAAGGAGAGGGAACCGGGGGACTCCGGCAAACTTTGAGTCGGAAATTGGCGAACGCGGCTTGCGTCGTTACCCCGCGATGCCCGCAAAGTCAATTTCTAAAGAAAATATCATTAGTCGGGCGAAAAGACTATTAAATTCAGTAGTAAATAAACGATTTAACTTATAAATACTATTACACACATAGTAATTAAAACGTGGTATTTAAAATTATTGATATAATGGTCGCAACATAGATTAATTACTGAGAAAAAAATTCTGTTGATCCAATTAAAGTCTATATTACGGGCTGTTACTAACATAAGTGATTAATTCATGTAAATTTTTATTGACATAGAGGTATAAATTATTATTTCAATAATCAAGCCTTTATGTCAATAAAAATACATATACAATACATGAATTAATCACTTATATTAGTGACAGCCCGTAATATAGATTTTAATTGAATCAACATTTTTTTCTCAGTGTACTAATTGTTATATAAATAATTATTTTATAGTCGATAGAATTAACTCACTACAGGTTAATGCTAGGCATAGGTTTATGTTAATTTTATAATAAGTTAATGCTTATTCTACTTGTAATTGATTATACCAATCGTTTTAATTACATTTGTGCATAATGATATGTCATAAATTCATTAAAAGTTCATGTAAACTAAAGTGTAAACATATTATAAATATATTGTTCAGCGTGATATATTAAGCATTCATTAAGCTGTGAACGAGGCTCACTCGATCTTTATCTTAGAATATATAACTTAATAAAATTATGGAACGATGGATTGCGAAAAGGAGAAAAATCTGTCCGATCGGTGCAGAATTAATCGAATTCGCCGTACAGTTTCCGACATCATAATGCAGAAGGTCGCATCGCGTCGCGATCGAGAGCGCATTTGAGAAAAAGTTCAACACGAAGGTACTAAGCAGCTCGGAAGAAAAGACTCTTCCGCGTCACACTTTCTCCGATTAATTGCGTTAATTGTCTCGGGGCAATATCAGGTGGCAATTAAGACTGCGACGGCTAATTAAATTCGAAGCGGAGACATCGGTCCGAGCACTAACTCCCACCCTACTGTAACCCTTCACCCTTTGTCCTTCTATCTACCTATGTATCGTTCTATCGTTCCTCGTCGCTCGCGATAGCGCACAAAGCTGCGGACTAACTGAATTTTCTTGAGCAGTCAGGCGTCCATCAAAGATCCTGGCGATGGAAGGGCCCTCGAAGGGCATGCCGTAACCCGCTCGCATCCTTTCGACAATTATGAATTAGACAGGGCCGTAATCGATTCTTCATAAACTATACGCGAGTTTAGTCTTCGATTGACCGAAGAAAAAAAGAAATGCAACAATAAATTCGAGAATTACCCAACGTGAAATATTCTTTCCCGAAAATAAGTCAATCTGTTATGAATACTGAAGTTTATACAACGTTTCGAGCGGTTTTCATTCTCAGTAATATGACATCAAAAGACTTTAATGCAATTGCTCGAGGCGCGCATAGCGAGACGGACGTTATATGGATGAAAAAGGACAGGAAAGTGGACCGGGAGGAAAAGGGCGGACGACGCTCATCAGCAGGACGTAGGATCGGCCCTGGGTATCCACCTCACCTATAGCTAAACGCATCTAGTCTGTATACTGGGTGTACGCGATAAGTAATTCACTTAGACCTCTATTGAGTTAACCCTTGCTTCTGCCGTACCTCCATTTAGCCTCTGAAACCCACTGTTCCGGCGGTACTTCCATCTCCATCCTCTCCTCCTGCCTGTGTCTTCATGGGTTGTCGTTGGACGATATTAAAATCATCGAGGACACGCATATACTTTGTACACCCCTTGCACACCGGAGCAGGTGCAACGAGCAACCGCGTCGCATCGGTGCTAACAATTGAAGCGGAAAAAGCCATTGTATTGTCACGATTAAAAATTTAAATATAATAATAAAAAAATCATATTTCAAAAAAATCATATTTACGAACTAAAAATGAGAAACATGAAAATTTAAAAAAATAGAAAAATAACAAACATGAGAAATTTAAATTACCTATATAATTAATTTTTAAGTCACCATACTAAAATCTGTAATTTGTGTAACTCAAAATTCGTGCGATCACAAATAGCAGAATATTTTTCTACACAATTCTTTCTTAGCATTTCCTTAAACCAAATAATATCATTCTTATACAGCTCGATATTGGTTGTCATGTCTGATTATCAGAATTTAATTTTTAGACTGTGAAACTTTCCGCACTGATGGTCCCATTGGATGAAGCGAGCAATTGATATCCGCTCGATTACATAGAGTGGTAGACAAACAGTCGCAGAGGAGGAGGTCAGATTGGAGAGGGGCAAAAGGTCAGGTCATATTGCGGATAGGCAAAGTAAGTATCTACCTCGTCGAAACGTCGGCGTAAGACCACTTAGAGCAAGGGTTCGTCTCTTTGGGAAAGCTTATGGTGGGCCCTCAAAGTGGCCATTACCAGCCGATGGTTGGCTCGTAGATGGTCAGTAAAATCGACGGCTAGCTCTTCCATGCTCTCTCTCTATCGCGTCCCCCGCCCTCGTTCTGCGCTCTTACTCACTTCCGGTTAGCATTTCCCAGCGAACTTGTCCAATTAGGTGTGTCAAGGGGTATCGAATAATTATAGCGGTTTACTACGGCAGCCGCATCCTCTAGTGCTCGATTGATATTCCAGAAATTGTCTATTTTATTCATTTTCGATAAAAGACGTCGAAACAGAATAACAGCGCAAGATTAGAACAATGAGTGCAGCAATAGAACAAATATTTTATTATCTATAAGTTATTTTAGCCTAACCAAATCTTGATTTATTTATCGTCGCACTTTAGAGATGCACAAGCTGATTTTCTAAACAGTCTTTCAAATCCATTCCGTGATAGTTTCGCGATGCGAGATGTTCAACGGACAACGCGTATCACTTCTGTCATAGGGTCTAGGTCACAACTCCGTTAACATACGCGAAGGGTTTGATAATTGACCTGTTACCTACGTATGCGAATATTTGACAGTTACTCGATAGTTCTCGCCTGCTACTAACGTCCTTCCGGTAAGCCTCGGGTGTTATAGTTGCTTCGTAGTCGTCGCAGTAATAATGTCGTAGTCGCCCGGCTCTGTCATTGTTGTCAGAGTTTCGGTACTATTGTAAAATTGATGTCGTGGAATTACATTGCTGTCCGTTCGTTTCGACAATTCATGTAACTTTACATACATGTTGAATTAATAATATTTGATGTAACAAATAATTATGACAGTTATCTACGTCTTCAAAGTAAATATTCCTAGATTTTAGATGTAAAATGATTCAGGGAAATAAGTGATTAAGGCAAGCACATCAATCTGCTATAAAAATATGATACAATGTGATCTATTTTCTATTCATTGTAAAAGAAAATATTATAGTACAGAAGCTATTTTTCAAGAATTTATCATAGGCATCTTCATTCATCTCCTTTCGATTACGAAACCGCAGAGAAATATCGCGAAGCAAAATTAATGCTGCAGGCTCATCAGACTCGAGTTTTAAAAGACATCTCTTAACGAGGAAGGATATCGTTCGCTTCGCAACAGGACACGTTTAAAGAATTAAAGTATCTAATGCGAAAGAAAGGTCTTCGAAGCCGCCGTTTGAAAGCGAAGCATTGTCTGCTTAAGCCTGGCATTCAATGCTCTTTCTCTCTCTTTCTGCCTACCGCGCGACCTGTCTCTCTTCCTTGTCGGATATAAATTGCGAAAGATAGGATAGAACGGGGTGGGTTCGGAGTGGAGGGAGAAATAAGAAATTAAGAGAGAGTCTTAGGAGAGAATAAAGCTAAGAATTAAGGCGCAGAGAGGCTCGGAGGAGAGGAAAGTAAGAATGACGGAGAAAGAAAGACGGAAGAAGAAGAGAGAACGAAATGAACTGAAACCACTGCTGGCGCTCGCTTTGGAGCTTAAGTCCTCCGAGGGATTCTTACTCGCGCGTCATTTAACAAAACAATTAGAAGTTAACCCCTTCCTGTGCGTCCGTCCATTCTTTTCTTGTGAATCTACGTCCCAAAACTAAGGAGATTTTTTTTTGGACTTACTGGCAATGTTTTTATTGGAAATATTTTTTACGCAAGCTTCCATTCCTTCAATATTCGATTGACAATGATCGTACTTTTCATAAGTTAATCTGTAACGTATGATAAAACATAAGGAATTTTGGAGTAATGTGATATAAAGTTTTACGTGAACTTCACGTGAACGGTTTAGGATAGTAATATGCTAAAAGTTGTACGGAATTAAACTTTACACGAACACTGAGAAGAGTCATGTATCATTAATGAGATACAGTAATCCTTTTCCTAGTTTTGTGATTTAATCCTAAGCGTACTATCCTTGAAAACAATACAAAAAGTTTTAATTGAATTTAATCTCTTCGGAAATTAGACTCAATATAACTCCTTTTTAAATATTATACCAGGACAAATAAAAATAATAACGTTTATTATCAATGGATGGGCAATTTATTAATAATGAACACGAATTATGCTAAAGTTATCATGTCACGTTTTATTAACCCACATATTTAAAGAATAAATTGAATAGTTAAAAAACTTTTCGGAATATCAATTAGTAACATAAAAAAGAAAAAAATTTTTTTTTCACTGACAAATACATACACCAGTCTGCAAGTTTCGCTTTTTTCAGGTAGATAAATAAAAGTGTTGCCACGTAAAGACATCCGGCTCCACTACCCTTCCCGCTGCGTGAGACCGCACGAATGGAAACCACCCTCAATCTCATCGCAGGCGGTCTCGTCGCGGCTCTTCCTCTTCCAGTCCCCGTTCATCCTTACCACCCGTCTCCGAGAACCGCGCTGAGCGTCGAAGAGACAAAATAAATATGCCACCCATGCCTCCCCGTCGCGGCCACGTGAAATGTGCATAATCCTCAAACGAAGAAGCGAAAGGAGGTTCAGGATCGAATGGAAGACCGTGGAATCTTCGAAGGGGTGGAAGTGGGCGAAAAGATTTCTACCAATTATCGATGGCGCGTCTTTTGATCTGCGTACACCATCGCGACGCGTATGTTGATTCTTAAAACTCTTATTTCTATTTGAAAAACCCGCAGAGAAGCAAACTCTGACTGCCTACTCCATCCACGCAATTTCCCCTCCTTTCTACCGCATTTCCGATTCGCAGCGGATATTTTACCGAAGAGTTATTTTCAGAGCAAAGAGAAGTATGTATACACTGGTACACCATAGCGCAAAATCCTTCGAAGTCTTTTTATATTTGTCCTTTTATTTTTTATTTTACAAAGTTTCTAGATATTACAAAAGAATGAAAAATAATACTCTGTATTTTTTTTATACACTTATTGTCTTAATTGAATATTGAGATGCGTATATTTTGTCTGAATTTCTAATCTTTAATCTTATCTTCAAATTATATTTTTTCTTCATTTTATTTATTATACTAAATATAT
>Ga0157364_1005125_pt1 | contig 13255 bp, 6 predicted proteins | sample AttsexASBM2_FD_111476 | JGI IMG/M metagenome (GOLD analysis project Ga0157364, IMG submission 111476) | Fungus gardens microbial communities from leaf cutter ant in Ribeirão Preto, State of São Paulo, Brazil - Atta sexdens ASBM2 | ecosystem: Host-associated > Fungi > Mycelium > Unclassified ... | reverse complement strand
TTTTTTTTTTTCTTTTTTTTTTTTTTTTTTTTTTTTTTTTTTTTTTTTTTTTTTTTTTTTTTTCCCCCCTAGTAAACGTGTGCTTCGTCCATTATTACGCAAAATTTGCCGAGATGAGATCTGCATCTACCACAATAATATTTTAATACCGCAGTGAAGCATCATTTAAAAATTTCACAGTTAATATTGCTATAATAATAATAATATCATATATAGTCCGAGACACACGAACAAACGTAAAATTTCCACACATTTTATTCCACGTAAATACATAAATAGATAAAAAATAAAATTCCCTGATAATTGACGAAATCTGAGCTCCAGCCGCGTTTAATTAGAGAACAAAAATTTATTGTTGTACCATATATTTGCAATGGTAAAATAATAGCGTGAAAACAACAATATAAAATTTCTGTTGCTTTACATCCTTCAATAATCCTTTTATATAAAAGTACTTAAAAAAAATCTAATTAAAAGACCTTAATTATGAAAATATTAAAAAATAATACTAAAAAATTTATTTTACCAAATTTCATTAATTAAAAAATAGTTTATACATATATTAAGAAATTTATAATGTTCTGACAAATCTTCGAATCCAAGACAATCAAATTTATTTAATAATTTTAAAAAAGCACAAGAAAAATCTTAAATTTAAGCCAAAATGTTTAAAGCAAAATGTTGTAATTTTGTAAAATTCAAAACACATATAATTTATAAGAATCAACGACAATTAGTATAATAATAAGCTAATGAGAACACAGAACTGAATAATATTTATTATTTTCGCACATGTATGACGCAGTATTAAACATTAACTTCATCACTGTCAAGTCGGAAATATCGTGTCGTCGCCTTGTACGAGACGTCAGTCGACATAAACCACACTAAAGTGTCTCGTGGCTATGTAAAAAAGACATCGTTTTACGTTCCTGAGCACGTACCGGCGGTCGCTGGTGTGTTATGGGTTAATGTGAATGTAGGTCAAATTTACTGGCGTGGTGCGGTGCACATGTCCCATGGAATTCAATGCGACCAGCAGAGTGGCAAACCTTCCGATGCAATATACGGCCCTGTGGCGAGATAAAGGGCCCAGAGTGCTTGTCGTAGTGTGAGCAAGACAAATGATAAGTTTGAATGAGATAACACGAGTATATGTAATGTGTATATATATATCTATGTGTTTTGTGTGTGTGTGTGTGTGTGTGTGTGTGTGTGTGTGTAAAAAAGAGGATAGCAAGAAAGAAAAATGAATGAAAGAAAATTCGGGATCACGATTTTCTAAAAATCATTAGAGATCAAATATAAAGATATGTTTAGTCACTTATATAATTTGCATTAGTTATGTTAATTTTACAAGATGTCCCGCATTTAAATGCTCAAACAAAAGCAAAAACGAGCAGGTCTACAAAAACTTTTTTTTTTAGTTTGTCGATCCCCTACACGCTCTTAAAGCCATTTAAATTCGGGACATCCTGTATATTTAATGTTTTTTTTTCTAAATTAATTGATTTAGCAAATATTTTCAAATTTCTGAAAACTTTATTTATAAATCAAAATATTTATATATTGCAGCTCCGACACTTTTTCTATTCTCATATTTCAATCGATAAAAATTTTTTTAGAGCATCTTCTTGCAAACTTACGAGCGCTTACGAAAGGACGTAGTAACTGCCTGGTAATGGTTTTGGTGAATGCACGTCCCAAGTGGATAAGATAGCGATGTAAATGCGATAAATAATTTTACCGTCGATCGACTTGGTTTGAGATTTAAGGCACGATGGGGTATTTCGAACGACCGATCCGAGAACCAACGACGGGAAAATAGTCGCCCGAAGATATACAATATATGCGCATCTAATATACTTTTAACGTCGACAATACTTTTCCATGTGCCTTTTTGAATACGCGGCTTACGCTTTATCGAAAATCTACATAATTAAAACCACATGATGTCACGTTGTGAGGATTTTATTCTTTTTCATTTCATTGACCACCACAATTTTCCCTTTATGTGAACATTGTGTTTATCATTGAACTCTCTTTTTCTTTTCCTTTCTTCTTCTTATGTATTAATAAAGTTACAAATAATAAAGGAAAGCCCCTATTATGAAATACCGAGTTCATTTTGGGTAAGAAGTCTACAGGCAGAATTTGAAATAATAATAGGTTATTTTGAAGAGAATTTAATAAATTTTAAGATAATGTTATGTAAAAATTAATTCAAATTCTATTTTTTTTAAATTAAAGAAATGTGAAAAGTGAATAAATTACAAAGTAAAAAATTATGCTTCTTATATGAGAAGCCCTGAGAAATTGATAATAACACGCAAAGCACATAAGTATTGCAATTAACAAACTTTATTTAATGTTTCTAAAAATGCAAACAAACACAACCAGAGTGCGCGCAAGATGCATTGTACCCAGAATTCGTCTTCAGGTAGTTGGAACCAAGCATCGCAGAAATAGACACTCGATGTTTATTCCGGTTGTCCTTTATATTATTGTATAATAAAATTTATATTTTAGCAACAATTTTCACTATGTTTTATAATCAAATCTAATTTCTATAATTAAGCAATTCAAAATTCCCGTATTTTTTTATTAATACAATTTCACTCTATCACTACATGAAGAATTTATTGTCAAATATTTACTTATTAAATAATAAACAAGGTTTAAAGACTGATCTCAATGAACCTTGAAGACATCCAAATTCTAAAATATTTTTTATAGCGACTACAGACATGATTTAATAATGAAATTTTTCACTAAATAGTTTTCAATTCAAGAGCAATAAATTCATGGTGAAACCAATAGATAGCGTTTATTAGTTTAGCAGAAACGCCGCTCATATTAGACGCCTATCTTATAATAGGAGACTTTCCTTTATTAACAAGGTGAGAACAAAAATTATTTCAAGATAATACATATAAAAATGTTTTCATTAGTCTCAATTTTTTCTCCACTGCTTCGCATATAACAATTTTTATATTTAATAACATATTTGTAACAATTAATTTTTCGTTAGAAAGAAAAATTTGTTAAATTCCAAAACACATAAAAATTCAAACATAAAGCGAAGTTTTTAAAAGAATTAGGAGATAAGCCTCCACTCTAATTTTGTCAACTTGAAATCTTCTACTTTAAATAACGTAAAAATTCCTGTTTTTCGATTCTGAATTGTAGCTGCAATGATGGGCTGATATTACAATCGATATTGAATCGCTGAATAATGGTCAGAGAGGATTGAAGAAAAAGCGCGCGTTAAAAAGTTATGGTCGGGCTTGTGTATGGAATTTTAAAAATTCCACCGAACGGATCTGACGAAATTGCGCGAAACCTCGATCTTTTTAATCGAATTACATCGCGCTACGCGACATGGTGCTTTGTCGGTGGAAATCGATAGAACCGCGTGCGTAACGACCGTCGTGTGCGATTTCAACGTGGAAACGCCGTCGAAAAATAAAGCGTCGTGCGGAAGGTAAATGGAAATTAATTTAACAGAGATACGTTGTTATTGCGGATCTGCGTCGCAACATGTTTTAACGGATTAATACCGTGTGAAGCGGTATTTGTGGTATTTCAAAAAATGCGGGTACCCGTGTCATAAAAAAAAAAAAATAGTAAATAATAATGGAAAGATATGTATGCAAAAACGCGGGGATACGCAATAGCGTTGTTAGAAAGGAAATAAAGAATTAGACTTTTAATTGCATTACAATATGTTGTTCTACGTGTCTTTCAATATTTGAGTATATAAACGTATAATACATATATAGAATTGTTGTCTCACCTGACTGCGCATAGGATCGGTATTGACTTGACACATGTAGGTACCAGAGTCGTTCTTCTGGACATTCGACACGTGCAGTTTCCACGTGTTGTGCCCGTTGTGCGTGACGGATAGTCGGCTATTGTGCGCCACCATATGCGTGTGGATCGCCAGAATCGCTCGAGAATCTGACTTTATCCAGGCTACCTAAAATATCGAAAGAAAATTTCACTTTTTGGAACAAAGAACGGAAATTTTACAATTTTAACTTTCTAATTGTACTTTCTAATCGGAAAATACAGATAACCGCTTGAAAATGTGTGCGTGTGTGTAATTAGAAAATATAATAAAATTCGATTATACAATTAATCTATTACTAAATGTATTGTATAAAATTAATTTTGCTAAATTTGAAATGTCTATTAAAATGAACAAATGAAGGATGATTGAGAAAAGATAAAAATATAAAATTTTATTAAATTAAATGTATAAAGTCTAAAATTAGTTCACGATGTAGCAGACACTCGCACCATCATTTGCAGTAGTTATAAACGGATATAGTCAGACTCACGGAAGAAACGAGTTCTAAAAGTAAAACTAAACATAGAAATATGCAAATTTAAATTGACAGATCTGATTTTCTATCTTGTTTCAATAAAAATATGAGCTTTCACATATTTTTAATTTTATTAGAAACATATATTTAATGCGCTATTTATATATTTATTATATTATAATTTAAAAAGAGACAGAAATTTTTGAAAGAAAACTGCTACATTTTCTTGACATATAAATCTTGATGTACAATACGTTTTATAATAGATATGTTCATTGTATGTACATTCTTTTCTAATATTCAGTGTGCTATGACTAGCAATTTTTTTTTAATGCTTTTTACAATAAAACACGAAGAAAGATTGTTTAGAAAAAAACATCATACCTTGTACGACTGCAAATGATTAACGACGCAGGTAAAGAAGACGTCACGACCTTGGATCACCGTGTGATTTTCTAAAGGAGCTAAGAACTCGGGCAAAACTTCGGGGGTGATTTGGCCTGAAACAATACAACAATGTGACGTGTAATTATTTTATGTTAATTACTTTATGTCCCTTTCTCTTTCTTGATTGCACGAATTAATAATGAAAGATAAAAACACACCCACACCCACACACACACACACATACACATACACACACACACACATCGAGGGAACACAATAAATATAATAAAAATTATTTTCTATAGATAATACAATGAAAACTTTCGAGTTTTTGATAGAAAAAGAAATTGAAGAACAAGTATCATAATAACATATTTAGACGACAATGCCATATGCACAGACAATAGTAAAATATTAAAAAATGTATTAAATTTACCATCAATTTACGAATTTCAATCTTTCATCATCGATAAATGACAAGCAAAACAACGCATTTTTGTAACGCGTTATGTGTCGCGCTCAGCCCTTTCCAATCTCACCGGATATCACGACGATGTGATCATGTCGCGCGCGTCGCGCTTGGAAAAATACGATGCGCTGCGAATGTTCGAAAAAAGGGAACGAAAGAATGAATGCGCTTGGCATCGTCGACGAGCAGTGTCTCGCGGAATGCACAGCCGCGATTCGCCACCATAGAAGTGCATGCATGAGCGAACAGCATGCTGTCGATTAGATATTCAAGACGGGGGTCGAGGATGGGTATAACATCTCTCTCGGTCTTTCACCTTCACGCCCTTCAGTCGGCCTGGAAGAGTAGAAAGCCACCCATATTCTCGTATCGAATTCTTGTATGCATTCATGCAAGAAGAGCGATAAATGGAAAAATTCTTGAATCTCGCAGTTGTAATCCGAACATCCGCGCGGCCATTCTCCCCAGTTTTCATGGGGTTGGTTTTACGATTACCATGGATTGGCCGATCTGCCCTAGCCGTGCTCGCGCACTTTGCCCCCCTTCAATCTTTTCCCTCCTTTCTCTACGCTTTCGTTCCGCTCTCTTTCCCGCTCGACCCTTGCCTTTTTATTAACTACTTAAATTTAATTTTCGCTTCATTGGAAAAAAAGCTGCAAAACTCCTCTGGAAAATGTTGTAGATTTATCAGAAGTAATAGTCTCTGATGAAGAAATAATAGTCACTGTTAGATAAAATATATTTTAATTCAAACAATCGTTATACTTACAGTACAACTATTGTTATACTGGCATTTTTTTATTTATATAATTTTGTTCCTAAGATATCTTTTCTTGCTCTTCTTTGTAATGTTTTAATTAAATTGCTTCTCTTCTTTCGTATGACGTATAATATTCAGATATTTTAATTCCAAAATACGAAATAATGGAAAATTTCATTAAGGGAAAGTAGATCTTCTGAAGGGTTCAAAGCATTTGTAGCGCAACTGCATTTCTACTCTATTTTCCTCTAGTCTCTTATTCTTCCTTTCTCTCTAATGAAAGGACTCTAATTTTACGTTTAATTTTTCATAAAAGTAAGTTCTTATAAGCGGCAAAACGTATGCGTAAGGTTCGTTCGCACGTAAGCACATGAGAGTGAGTAAGTGAGTAAGTGAGAGAGAGAGAGAGAGAGAGAGAAAGCGAAAGAAAGAGGAACAAAAAACATAACGCAAGTATAGCCTGCCACGCTTTTATTGCGCTGGAATTTCATTCCGGGTCTAATTGTAATCAGCGAGGTGTAATTCTAGCAATTTGTCGTAGGGATATCTAATTAATTAGGTCCTTTCGCGACCGGACAGGACGGAGTACTACAAACGTATACGCTCGTGGTTTACCATCTCCTCGTTAATTACACCGTGCGCAGGATGGAATTTTTCATCGGAATTATCACGCACTATCCGCCCAGGAAATTAAGATCGCCGCGATGTTCACGGCTGCACTACGCCGGAACCAACTTCGTTTTCCTTCTCGTTTTAGACATCGTTCTGTTTACGCTAACGTGAGGTTAAATCGTGCCGCTGGGCATCTTCGTGCAAAAATACATAGTCTTAGTTTGATATTGCACTGGCAGACACAAAGTTCTTCTAGCAGGTATATTCATTAGTCTAGTCAATGTTTTATTTATCATATCGAAATATAACAATAATTAATTATATTCATATATCGTTCTGAAAGAACGATTTTGCTAAAGTATCCAAAAAATTAATTAGATACAGATCTAAAAATAATTTTATTAGAATATAAAAATAATTGTGTAGAATGTTTGTGTTGATGACTATGTTGCAAAATGTTTTATAAGTCTAACAATTTATTTGAATGTCCAATATAATTATTTTTTACGGTTCAAACAAAATTATATTCATATTCTCTATCTAATTAAATTTTTAGATATTTCAGTAAAAGTTCTTTCCATGCTGATATTTATTACACAATTTGTTTTCCATGTTTTAATTCCTACTCCAAAAATTCCGTACTCGATTGAGAATACGCCATCTAATAAAAACCCTTTCTCAAAGCATGTAATAAGTATAACACACAGACAAGATACACATAAGCACATTTTTTATTTGGTGATTAAGTTAGACTTAATCTAATATTTTATTCAATTATTTATGAGCATTATCTATGATAAGTGAAGTCTATTGAACGAAACAAAGTTAAATTTAACCACAAGTTAATAAAAAATCGGACCATAAACACACTATCACCAACAATTAATTAAATTATATCAAATTATTATTAATGCATGGCAACTATGTAAAATGTTTAATTGGGGACGCCTTGGAAATGTTAATTAGTAGTCCATATGTAATATAATAATACATAAGAATGAATACGTAAATTATATAAATCATAGAGTTCTTTAAATTATTTTTGACATGTATATAGAATAGGAAAGAAATAAAATAGATAAACGAAGTTTGTAAATCCGTCTTTTAACATCGATTCTTCTATAACGATGAGAGCTAATAAGATCGTCAGATGTTCTTGCCGCTTGCAATAAGCGCTCGCGAGCGTTAATAAAATAGTTATGCAGCATCTGAAGGCGACCCTTCACGAGCGGTATTAAAGGCGATTATAAAAGTCACAGGGCATCGTCCTTCGGTTTAATTCAAGAGACGGGATCCTCGAGAACCGTCGGACGGCTCCGGCGATAGACTTGGGATGAGCAGTATCCGGTGATACCTCGCTTTATCCCGGAGAAACGATGGTAAGCCACCCACACAATGGCGACCGCGAAGCCGTCCACCGATTCAAAGAGTTTGGATTTCGCTGGCCTTTCTCCTCTGTGGCCTGAGAGAAATCCCATATCGTTGAAATCGCGAATCTAAAATGTATTCTCTGACCGAACGATTCTCTCGTTCGTGCGAGATAGCGAAATGTTCTCCGGACAAAATGATCGTCAGTACTGGAAAGTCGCGCGATATGAAAATCTTCCTATCGCTGTTTTACACACATATCTTTAAGCACTCTTCGTAATCAATCGGAATGCATAGATCTATTCAATGGTGAAATCTCAAAATGCATCAGAAACCACGATTTTATAAAAAAAAAAAGGTGTCGCTTTTGACTATGTCAAACTAGCTTGCTACTTAAAAGACGTATTTGAGATCTTACTATTTTATAGGACTATTATAGGATTTTTTCAAACACATACAAAAGTCCTATCTTAAAGGAATCCTTCAATTTTCAGTAAAAAGCTTATTGTTAATTAGAGACTCAAGATACATAAAAAATCTATTTATAATCTTTAGTGATTTTATGAGGAAATTACATATAGAAGTCGCAGAAAAATAGTTTTATTAAAAGGTATAAATATCTAATTTAAAAAAACGTTTTTTTTTTCGAAAGATCTTATGATTTCTCAATCATTTACGCAATCATAAATGATGGTTTATAAAACGCTTCGCTATTTGTGTACTAAGAGAAAAATACACTAATTCATTTTCATAAATATTTATTTAAATAGCACTGCGACTAAATATTTATTAACTGTAAACATATGTTTCTTTGATACAAGAATAACACACACACACATTTGATGATTTAATAAGATATCGACAAACGAAAAGAATCAGGAGTAGTACGATTTTACGCAAAAAAGATAATGCTTACGAAAATGTCAAATTGGCATAATTACAAGATTTTATGTAACAGTAGACGATGGTTCATGAAACCGCTTCACTGTTTGCTAAGAAAATGAGTTATCAAAAGGAATGAGAAGCACTTTTGGAGATCCCATTTCATGTGATATTCTGTAAATGAGGATAGGGAGCAGCAAGAAGCGTGACACGCTCGAATGCGTATGCTAATAGGCAGACGTGCTCCGGGCAAAAGCGACTATTAGCGTGGGTAGCGACAATGAGTCGATGTCATCAAAGAAACATTTGTACCCGCCACAGCGAAATTATTTCGATACGCAACTCGTGCGCAAGCAGGTACGAATCATCAATTAAAAGCCGCGAGGATTGACGAACAACGTTTCTATTTCTCGAAAAATTAACTTTAGATTTCGCAATATTAAATCTCCTTCAGTTTTAAATCGAACTGAACTTTTCTTTTGCAAGAATTTAACTGTAAGCTGACTAAAATGTTTCCAGTTTCAACATTTAACTTTTAAGTCTTGATTATGTTCTGCACATTTTACCACGCGTTACCTATTTAAGTTCTTTTCCTCCCTTTTTCTTTTTCTTTTGTTCGTTATATTCTATCCCCTTGAGATCAAATTATCATCTTTTTTCTACAAGTAAACAGCAGCAGCTTGTTGGCGCCTATTATCTTTTTCGTTCTCTTCTTTATATTTTTAATAATTACACAACTTACTTAGAAATCAAATATTGTGCATACGAAATAAAGTTATTATTACATTAACCTCATGGCATTTAAATTTCTCATGAAATCGTGTTTATACAAGATCAATAGAAGAATTAAGTTTTCTACTATATACACTTCAATTATCGATGCCGCAATACCGCTGGAACAACCTTTACTCTTCTTAATTCGATCTCGAGTATCTATGGCTAAAACTCGTGGTGAATCTGGAACGCCCCGTGTATAATGTAATTGAACAAAGTTCTGTTTTAATTAAAAAGAGTAGGGGTAGCTATAGCCGGACCGAAAGGACAATCGAGAACAGGCGGAGATAGCGACTGTTCAGAGCGGAGGAGGAAGACAGCGGAATTACTCCGTATTTCCGCGAGGATTAAACGTTCGGCCTTTTTGTTTTTGTTCAAATGTTCCGGATTTTCAGATCGCGGCAGTCTGGAGAGCTAACTCGAAAAATTCCACGGATTCTTGCACGGCAAGCAGAAGGGCGCTTGCAAGTTCGTCCAACGTGCGCGCGTGTTCTCCATCGGAGAGTATTGCATAAGACAAAGTGCACAGAGGGGAGAGGGAGAGGGAGAGGAATGGAAGCTACATCACGTGTCGCGCGCAGACGACGACGGAATCTTTACGGCAAACATAGAACGCCGAAGGGATTACGCGAAAGAGTTTCGTTAAAAAGTTCCGGTAACGAAGGATTTACGGTCGTGCGAGAGGTGGCGTAAAAACGCCACCGGGACGCTCGAAGGGGGAGAAGAAGCTGAAACACGGCGAAGTCCACGTTTAAATGGAACGAGATCGCACGTGACCCTGCGTAAATTCGGGGATACCATCGTGCAGCGCAAAGTAATTTAAAATGGGAATTATAAACCTCAAGTCGCGCATTCTCTGCCTATTGCGATACGTAGAAAATTTTGCATTACATTACATTTTATATTTATTTTGCATTATATTATATTTTATATTTTATATGATCAAGCACATATATAGTTTTCCATAATAAAAAAAGTTATAAAAGATTAATATCGGCTCATCTATCAAAAAATTAGTTTGACATATAAAAGATGATAAAAATCGAGTTCACATTACTCCAGTGAATCAAGATGGTTCATAAATGGAAAAAACAAAGATAGTTTCACACATACAGACGAATGTTACTTAAGCGTACGACGCAAGAGGATTCTCTCGATGAACGAAAGAGGCAAGACTCTCTCTTCGGGGATACTTATCAGATCGGAGCACGCGCCTATTGATTTTGGCTTAAACGGGGAATCCGCTGGTAGATAGGAGTCTAAAGAAAGAGTAAGGTGCACTCCCGCGGTAATGCCTGCGAGTTTCTCTCGTGCCACTTGTCACTGTACGTTGCCATATCGCCGTAAAAAAGGAAGCGTGCGTAATTGCGCAATTAAGAACGTGATTACCGAACGCTCGACGAAAATACGCCGCAAATGAGTACGGAGAAAAAAGATAAAAAGCTGCCTCTCCAAGGGTTCTGATAGTAAATGAAGATGTAGATTGAAACTCCAATAGGAGTTTGAAATACGCAGCGAAATCATGAAAAAAGATAAAGAAATAAAAAATAGATAGTAGTGTGGCAGCGGTATAATCTTCATAAATAAAAGATGTGCGACTCTCCTTAGTGAGTACCTCGTTATCATTTGAAAAAAATTTAATCCGTCGTTAATCGCTCATTATCGATTCGTAATGGCGAAAAAGTCGCCTTAAAACTTCCTCGAAATATACCTGTAAATGTTTCTATTTCCACTTTTAGGACAGATTTCATTCCTCCCGGCATTTTTTTCATCGTATCACCGAGAGGCCCCGAGCAATTCCGCTTGCCAGGATACGTCCGCTATTTCCGCTCCTTTGGTCTGAGAGAGATAGCGGCGACGCGGGATCTCCGCCGAACGAAGAAAAATAAAAAAAAAGTCGGTTATACGCGCCTCCGGTGTACCATGGGGATTGTCTCGTTAGCATAATCTGTGGGAAACGCGCGCACGGCTCTCCTCTTCGATAGTTTCCTCTCCAATCCACGTTTATACTTGTATTCTCTTTTCCTCCATTTACGTCCAGTTCCTCGTCGAATCGTCGTTATTTTTTCCAATATGTCCTCAGGAAAATACTTGCGATGCCACCATGTTTGCATTTAAAGATATTAAACCGTTCCAATTCCGTTAGCCCGAGATCCTGTCTTTATAGCTTCTTATAGGAAGAGATATTATTAATTGGGTGGTTTTTATATTAGGTCCAATTACACTTTTTTTTTTAAATTTCTGATATTAATTTTATATGCAGATTTATCGACAAAAATCATTTAAAACTGATTATTTCTGAAAATTTATAGAAATCATTAATTATTGCAAGATCGTTAATAATCGTACAATTTTTATTTTATTTGCAACGAAATATATAATTATGATATACTCGGTTTAGTGAGTTTATTTATTATTTACGCTGCTTTACTTTTAATTATTCCATAATAAAAATTCTGTTTCATACATAGACATCGATAAAAATCATTTAAAACTGATTGCTTCTGAAAACATTTATGATAGAAATCATTAATTATTGCAAGATCGTTATTAATAATCATATATATTGATAATCGTACAATTTTTATTTTATTTGTGTAACAAAATACGAAACATATAATTATAATATACTCTGTTTAGTGAATTTATTTATTATTTGCGCTGCTATACTTTTAATTATTTCATAATAAAAATTCTGTTTCATACACAGTCTCACATAATTTTGATAGCAATTTTATTCTGCATCCACGTATTCGCGTTCACTGAACCAATTACCATTGACCGAACTTTTTTCCGCTGGCTTCAATAAATTCCATTTTATTCTTTCTCCATTAAACATATCCATTAGCTTCTTCATATCTCGTCACCAGTAATTTTGCACAAAAAAATTTTACGTTTCCTATTTCGTGTCCTCTTATATCTTCGCGCAATATATACATTATTTCATATTTCCGCGTAATATTCATTATCTGGTATTATGGCAGATGCGATTTTGCAATCTCGCGAAAAAGATTTCGAAGTACAGTCGGTTAACTCCGTTATTCTCTTCACGAGAGAGCTCGGTGACGAGTCGCGCGCCGCGCCGTTGAAGAAAAGAATAAATTTCTCACGTTGCGGCGGAGAAACGCATTTGCTTAAACGTATTCGGACACTCGTTTATTTGGTCACGCATCCTTCAACGGCTATCTCTCCAACGTTCTCCATCCTGAATGCCAAATGAACTCCTCGTGTACTGCCTTCGGGCATCGCGAAGAAGCGAATTTCATCGTCGCGAACGCGCGCTGCCAGTAGCAGAAGGAGCAAAAACTTTTCCATTCCCTATAATACCATGCCACGCGTGCGATGTACTTTCGATGCTGCGCTTCCCTTAAAGTCGTAAAAGCGATATAAAGTCTTCTCTCGAGTGACTAACTTCTTCATTTCGCTTTTTATACTCCGGGATACATGCGTCCCGCCTGTAGACGCCTCGAGCGAATCCTGAGAACATGTTACGCTTTATTTAGAATCAATTCTGCGTTCGTTGGATACCACGCAAAAAAATATTTTGCTGCTACAACTAGAATTATAGCTGTTTTTTATAGCTAATAGAAAATTATGTATTATACGCATAGAATTTATAGCACAAATATCAATTCTATCTCTGTCATCTGTATGATTAGGTACAACATATCC
>Ga0157364_1005124_pt1 | contig 13259 bp, 13 predicted proteins | sample AttsexASBM2_FD_111476 | JGI IMG/M metagenome (GOLD analysis project Ga0157364, IMG submission 111476) | Fungus gardens microbial communities from leaf cutter ant in Ribeirão Preto, State of São Paulo, Brazil - Atta sexdens ASBM2 | ecosystem: Host-associated > Fungi > Mycelium > Unclassified ... | reverse complement strand
TAAGTGAACAAATAAAAAAATGATGTGCTTTAAAATTTTAAGCTGAATGAATAAAATGTGATAATTTAACATATCATAAATGTTAATTTTATTTAAAAAATATACTTTCATACTTTGTCTACAATATACTTTCATACTTTGTCTTATCTTTTTCGTGTTTATCTTTTCAAATAATATTTATGTATTTATTACTTTATAATATTCATCTTGTGTTAAATTTAACACAAATTTGCCAACAATGTGAGAGACAGGAAGGAACATTTTCATTTCAAAGACACGCGCTTTTGTTCTATCCCTTTCTCTCTCTGTTTTTGTTTCTTTCCATATACCAATTAAAGACCAAAGATAATTAAGTGCCTTTATGAGATGACATGCATCGAAGCTCGATCAATGACGCCCCGATAAATCGAAGATACAGGATGGGTCGCTACACGCTCGCTGGCAAGATGTCCGGTCGGCCGCGCGGTCTTAATTTTTCTCAATTGATTCGCGCAATTACCGATTATTAATGATCTCGGTGATTAGCGGTGCGCGGCGAGCGCGCTTGCTCGCAAGCCGGAACGCGCCGGCAAAAGCGACGTTCGCGTGAGGCATATCTCATACGTCAACTTATTTACGTTGACATACGCGCGAGTCTCGCGTCTTGGGCGACGCGACGTACGGGTCGTAATAAGGCGTTTATAGTAAATATAGGGATCGCGTTGCTTTTTACATCAGATTTCTTCGGCGTCCGCGCGCGTTACTTTGTCAGTGTTGGACCGCCAGTGTTTCTGTTTGACGATCCTGGACCGCGGCCGCGGTCCGAACATGGCGTGCTGGCTGCTGGTCGGCAATGCATAAGCGCGCATTATCCAAAGATTACGATTATTTTATAGCGCTATACGCGCGAGTCGTAAAATTCACGTGCCATTTTAACAACTGGCTTCCTGCTGATGCAGGTCCGTGACTATTGCGAGCGAGCAGCGAGCGATAATCACGGGACGGGGAGGAGAACGCGCGACCCGCGCGCGGCCCGAAGGTGGATGCAGGTTTTTAATTGATAAATAAATCATGGCGCGCGCGACACTGATTGAGATTCGCATTCGACATTCTCAATTACCGTCACCGACCCTGAACCCCGTCGCGCAGCACCACGCCGTGCCGAGTCGCGCCGAGCCGAGCCCTTTCCAACGTCGGGCCATTTCTCGCCGTTCGAAATCTTGTTTATTGGCGAACGCTCGCTCTATCACCGCGATCCGTCACCACCCAACGGATGGAATGAAAGAAGGACTGTCTAACCACGCGTTAACGTAAAGCAAATGAATAAATAAAGTTCTGCGTGTATGCATTTCTCGCATCGAAAATCTCTAATAAGACGAATGATTTATCGGGTGAGTGAGGAAGAATGAGAAATTCGTCGTCGTGAGCCTCGTGACATCTTACTGTTCTTTCGCGCATATAAATCTGCTGTTGTGAAATTTTTCTGTGGTTATACGGATCTATAAATTATGAGGTAAACCGTTGTGCAACAAGATATTCTGACTTTCGCTATACAAAATGATAATTAGCTCCGATATTGCTTCGAAAAATGTATCGATAATAAAGATAACGTCAACCTATAATATGTCTGTTTCTACCAATGTAGATTAATTTTAATCTCTCAACTTGTTTTTTGTCTTTATCTAATTCACAGAATTAGAAAAAGGTGAAAAGACAGTTAAATGTAGATTAAAATTAACTATTAACTAATCTACATTGGCAGAAACGAGCACAAAAGGCCATCCCAGAAAGGCCAACGAATTTTAGATCAACTTTGAAAAAAATCTTTTACGTGTCCATTTGTGCGCGATAGAGATTTGATAAACACGGTGATTAAGCACCGAGGGCATTTACAATAGCATCCGAAAGCTCATATAAATAGCGAACACACGGCATCGGGGGCGATACGAAGGAGTTACGGAAGTCGTGCGGTGATCATTGTGGTCCTCACAGTGGGAGCGTTTATGTTCTGACAATTTCCAGCGTGCTTTAGGGACCCGGCCGACGTCTTTTGTGTGTCGGCGGCCGATGCGCCGTCGAGCTGACTCTGTGCTCGCGATCTTCCTTGCCTTACGTTGCCCGGTAGTCGAGGTATTTACCTACTTACGCCTGACACAGGAGAGCGCGTACACGCTGTCGAGACATAATGCTCGAGAAATATGAGCTCACGACCCCCCGGTAGCGCGGATTCCTATAGCGACGTGAATAAAATACGCTCTTCTCTCTTCGCTACTCGGAGAACGGTCTCGTTGCGTCACGTATTAGAATCCTTGCCATAGTAAGTATCAATTCTTAGATGTCACGAGATATATATGTTCCTTGGAAAGAATGCTTTTAATCAAACTCTCGTTCTCTTTGTGCGTGATGTAATGTCTCTCTTTTCTTAAAAATATATAAGATAATTTTATACAATACAGCTTACATAAGTTGTAATTTTTATCAAATCCAATACTGAAAACTAATGATCAAAATAAAAGATTCAAAATAAAAAAAAACATTTCTAAACATTAATTAAAAATATGAAACATTTTTTTAATTTAGATAGATAGGCTGCAGTAAATATTTAACTATTCATCATAAATTGAAAGAACGATTTTAATAAAATATCTAAAAGATTTGAAAATAATTTTATTAAACTATTAAAATAATTACATAAAACGCTTAAGTACCGATAATAATATTGCAAAAAGTTTTAACATTCTAACAATTAGTTTGATCATCCTACATAATTATTTTGATATCCCAAAAAATTATTTTCAAATTTTCATCTAAATTTTTAGATACTTGAGCAAAATTTCTTTTCGTATATAATTAACTATATAAATAGGGTATAAATGTTTGAATATTAGAATAATTTATCATATTAGGAATAATTATTTTGTTTCTTAGACAAAGAATAAATATTAGAGTAATTACTGTGATACCAGATTAAAATCAATACAAAGAATTGTAAAAATTATGTTTAATATACAATAACATGCAGTATATTCAATTAAAATTATAATTTTGATTCTTTCCAGTATCAAAATGTCTGCATGAATTTCTTAAATGAATGATATATCATTATTTCTATAAAGAAAACAAGTGTCTCTAAAAAAATATAGATACGGTACAGTTGTTTTACATTGGTTACCATACAATGCGTTCTTAATGTCAGAGATTTCGCCGCACGATACACGAGAATGATCACCCGCGAAATGACTCAATCAACGAGGGTATTTGCATATCATCAGCACTGCTTCGTGCTTTTCCTTAGTGCTCTACCGCCATTCACTATAACTTTCGTAGGTCTTGTCTATGACTTCACGATCGTTCATGGATCGCGATTATAACGCTGAAACGGGTTCGGAGGTCCTTCCCTTGCGCAAACCACAGTAGTGGCCTCGCGATCGCTTTGCACATGTACACGTTTCTTCGTGCGAGCACGCAAACGCGTTCGCTGTAAGCGAAGATAAAACACGTCCGATGCAATGTCAAAGCGGGTACACAGGTGCACAATGCATTCTCAGAGAACGAAAGAGAGAGAGAAAGAGAAAAAAAGAAAGAGATACCGTATAGAGTAGACTACTTAAAATGCATTGGCAATAAGCCACGTCGCGTTACGCGTTGCAGACCGTCCACCACGTCAGGTCTGCGACTAGTCGACGGTATCGAGCCACTCTCGGTAAAGCTATAAGACTTAAAGTCGTCTCGTCTAGGCGCATAAGCGATCTTACGGCGGCATTTACACAGAGAGAAGCTTCGAAAGCTTCTGCAGACGTGACAGAGGAAGACTTATGAGAGCGGAAAGAGCAACGTGAGAGAAGTGATGCGAGTTCTGGCGACTGTAGTTCTAGTTTAATTGCAAAATTGAATGGAAGAGACGAACAACGAATATGATAAAAATTATTAGATAAAAAGCATGTCGATTTATCGTTCTAAAATCCTGTTTGAAGTATAGAATGAACCTTCGCCTTACAGCAATTCATAGAGGAATTTTTTTTTACTAATAATTTATAAAATCTCATACAGATTGCATAATCTATCTTTAATTTGAATCCAAATACTTCAAATACTAATTTAGTAAAAGATTAAAAAAGTCAAGCCGTTTCTGAGAAATTTTGCAGACGGACATTCGAATGAATGAACGGCCAGATCAACACTATAAAATTATAAAGTAATTGGCTACGCTGCACTACTTAATAAATGGAATACTACGCCACTCATCGCGTATTTTAACAGGCATGAACGGATCATCAGAGATTATTATATTGCAAGCCGTTTCGTCATCCCAATTTCCATGCGTATCCTCGAATACGAGGTCGACGTGTTTCGTGACCCCGTCGCTCTGCTTGTCCGTAATTAATTGAGAATGCTATTAAAATTATCGGACTATCGCTTCATGTTGCCCATAAGCCTTGCATCTCAGACTTGCCGTGCAATTCTACCTTGCTACATCGATTCCTTAAAGTGCCACGAGGTCACGGGCCATTCGCCCGATAATATCTGAACTTCCTTCCAATGCGCGCGCGTGTATCAAGTTATCGATATAATAATTAACTTTGAATTACACCGATGATTATTCAAACCTGTCTTCGGTTTCTTTGATAAAGAATGTACGTGTACATTTTACACACAATAAATAGTTTTTATACATATACGACTGGATTTATTAATCTGCAGACTTTCTAAATTGTATCCTACTTCCAAGATCCAATAAAATTCAATAGAGCGTATAAGATAGAAATCATGAATTATTCATCATATTATTCATCATATTTCAGTATACATAATGTTTTGTGATAATCAGTTGCCATTTAAAAGTGAGATTCTTCTCTTCTTTTTCCTCGCGAGCTATGCGTGAGAGATTCATGGAGAGATTCACGCGCAAAGGGGTTGCATTTAACGCGCTGGAGTGCTCGACGAAGGCACCATGTGTCTGAATGAGGTGGTTGAAATGTAATACTGGTAACAAGTACCTAATTCAAGCGTGGTCGCGTCATAAGTCCGGTAAAGTGCGCTATAAGTTGCTCCCGCTAGCCGTAATGGTGTTTATGGGCCATTCTCGGCGCAGGTAGCGTCCGGTGTAACCTGCGGCCGACTACGTAGGCACGTACGTACTCCGGAAAACCATCGATGGCGGTCGCAATCGCCGACTGGAATTCCGCGATGAATGGAACTGGCATGTACGAAGGCGACGCGAAGAGAACCCAAAGAACGAAGAACGACTTCAGCATTGTCTTGAGTCGCGGAGTGCGTTGAGGTCGCCGGTTCAACCGCGAGGAGACTTTAACGCCCGAGCAAGCGGTGCTCGATGCGGAAGCTGCTGAGAATGCTTCCCGCTTTCGCTTTGTTCTTTGCATTTTTAAGCCGTTTTTAAATCATTTTAAAGCCTCTTTAAAACCAATTTTAAACCACTAAAACAGGCTATTCAATATATTTGTAGCTAAAATACAATATACAAATCAATGAAAATACTCAAAGCTATCTATTGTTTGTAATAGATGATATCTACGCGCGATCATCTTAAAAGTATTTGAATATTCATTAAATTTAAATACTACGATTATATTCAATTAAGTAATACCTTAAGACATAAATTTTTAAATAAACTGCAAGACAAACAGCAAAAAAAAATTTATATTCCGCTGATGCAAACATTGGATCGTTTAAAATTAACGAGCTATTAACGATTAACAAGTATGGTATTAAATCAATTAGTACCGAATCGATAAATTGAATGATTGAAGAAATGATTCATATCGATTGTGCCATCATAACCTGTATCGCGAGAAATGGCTGTTAAGTCGTTGAAATTTAATGAATCGTTAATTATTATTGAAGATATTATTGAAACAGTCGATAATAAATCGATACGTTATAACATCCGTCAAAATTTTCTTTATTTATTGATCATTAATACTGCAACTATTTAATGTCGATGAAATCGTAAGCGAGATACACTGAACTGGTAATAAAAACAAAGTAATTACGTTATATAAAATAAATATAAAAGTAAAACTTTAGTTGAATCTGTTTATATTCACATTTAAATAGTCGTGTTTTGCTAAAGGATCTAAAAATTTAGCCAGATACAAATCTGAAAATAATTTTATCGAACTATCAAAATAATTATGTAGAACGCTTGAATTGGCTGCCGGCATGTCAAAATTTTTTACAGCATTGCTCATCATTGAATTTCATATATAATTATTTTGATGGTCCAACAAAATTATTTTTAAATCTGTAATTATTTTCAGATTTGTACCTAAATTTTTAGGCAAGCAAAATCATTCTTTCTCTGTCTCTCTACAAAATGTAGAGAGACTAACGCATTATTTTATACACATTAGAATGCGTGTAAAACTTTTCCGACATGTTAGAATCGCGCCGCTCGTTAACAGAAATGCCGACAAATGTGAGACTCCGCGCTGTGTGAAGCCTAGAAATGCCGTGTATGCAAAAGGAACAATCGTTTGTACGGCATAACGAACAAATCAACGGCGCCGCGCCTTAACTCGCGCTGTAAACTCCAAACCGAGATGCGCGAGCGCGTTCTCGCTTTCGTTCGTGCGATCGTAAAGAGCACACATTTGAATATGAATAAATCGTGCGCAGTCGGTTCGCTCATCCGTTTGTCCGTCCATCCGTTCATCCGTATGTCCGTTCGTCCGTTTGTTCGTCCGGCGCGGACTCAACGGCGGCGGCGACTCGCATATCCGACACGGCGGAGTGTTTTACACATATGTATTTATGGATTGCTTAATGGCGACCGCCTACAAATTAGACGAGCGGTAAATCAGACATCGAGCGGACCACACCATGCTCGCACAATACCGCTGGCCCCACGGTGGGCATTGTTGCCTTGCGCGCGCCGCACCGCGCCGCGCCGCGCCGTGGCTAATAAAATATTGGGTGCACGGGGCTGATGGAACGCATCGTCGCATCCTCGCATTGTCGACGACGGAGGTCTGATCTTTTTCGTCTTCTCGTGACTTTCGCGCGTCAAGAGCAAACCAAAGTCCAGTCATATATCACAAGTGAATAAAGTATGCTCGAAAAGAAATAATGACCTATCGTGTCGTGTGGAAATACGTGAGAAAACTTGGCGACCATTGTCCTCGCCGCTAATGCGGTAATGGAAAAAAAAGACTTGGTTACGGCTTGATCGCCTCGTCGCGATTGTAATGATAGTGGATTTTCCCGTAATGTCAGTAGGTTACATGTTGTTTTTCAAGCTGGCTGCAAAGTATCGGAAATCGACTGACAGCAAATGATGGCAGATGCTTCTTCTGCTTTCTCTCTTTATTTATTCATTATCTTATATCTATTTAGAAATATATACTTACCTATCCTCTATATGCTTATAAAAGAAATACATACACACACATATATATATATATATGTATTTCTTTTATATATATATATATTTATATTATTTCATCTTCTAATATTCTCCTAAAATACTACGTCGAAATATCTACTATTTCATATTATTTTATCTTATTAGTATTCTTTTAAAATATCCGATTCCTGTAGCAATATTACACATAATAATACTAGAATATTTCATAAATTCCTCATACTTTAGAAATATTCATTCCGGAAATAGCGATTCCCTTTCGACCAGTATTAATGTACCTATTTTATACTATAACAAATCTAATTTTACGAAATCAATTCACAGTGTGGCAAAAGACGACTCCGTACTCCACGAAAACCACAACGCGTAAACGCGTTGCGGTGTCTCGCTCGAATGCAGGATACCGCTGTAAGGATAACGTACTCTCGTCGAAGGGACAGTGGCAGTAACGACGGCGATGTACGCAATAGCAGCAGCAGCAGCAGCAGCAGCAGCAGCGATGGCAAGTTGCGCAGGAGCATTAAAAGACACACCGCGCGCGCGAATAGTGATTACTACGAGGCCGCTTGGAGCTATGGCCGCAGGTTGATTATCTCACCTGTCCGGACTCTTTTACTCTCGCTGCTGCTATAATAGGTTCCTCGTCCCCCATGCCAGTGGTCTACCGCTGCTGTACTCGCCGCGCGCGCGATTATATTTCTTGCTCCCCTACATACCCTCCTGCCACCCTCCCCGACCACCCGCCCCCACCGGCGGCCTCCTTCCGCGTTGCCTTCGCGACTTTGTTTTTCCCTGCTCGCCTCCTGTGTTCCCTCAGAAAATGATCGTCGGCAGCTGCTTGGACGCGATTTATTACCGATCGGAACGATTTCCCGATTTTTCACTCGGCCGTAACGAGAGACAGCGAACGCGATTTTCTGCACGCCGCGATGGGATAATGTAAGAAAGATGTAAAATGGCAATTTCGCTGTGAACATTATATTACCTAACAAAAGACGATGACTCGAAAATATCTTCGCTAATGTACATCTATCATTTTTTAAATAAATTTTTAACATAGCAGTACCAAACAAGTGTTCGCAGTACAAAATGTAATATTGTGGTATAGGGTTTTAAATTACCACTATAATATTGTATAAGATGGACTAATATAGAGCCAAGGAGAAGAGAATCACTGATCGTTCATTTTAGATGCCTATTGAGCGACGTGCTGCTCTTTTGTCTCAATGCATTAACTTTTACAGGACGGAAAAAATTTATGACGCCATTAGTGGCGTTAAAATAGTGTCAGTTTTAATGCAAGAAATATAATGAAATAACGAATTATAACAAATCATACCCAAGGAAAAGCTGTAAGATTTCAAAAGTAGATCCCCATTCTCTAAAGGTTAAATTGTGTATATACCATGCATGATGCCGTTATGTCCGGATAAAAATATATATAAAACAAATACTCTGAAAAATGCCAATATAGATTTAATATCATGCGATGTTTATGTAATTCATACCATATTGAAATTAATAAATTAACACCAACATAACATCAAATTAACACTATGGATTTAAATCTACATCATGACTTAAATGAGTGATATTTTTAGAGCATGAATGAATTCCTCTCTTTCCTATAATTATATATTCATGGACTGTTAAATTTGTATTGACGCAAAAATAATCGTACAAAACTTTCACATCCGAACAATCGCGAATCTGCACAGCACAATTGGAAATCGCTAATGTGCTATCTTATCTTTTGTCTCTATTTATGAAACGAGGTCCAAGAACGCGCGCGAGCAATTACTCACGCAATCGCGCACGCGGAGGCGCAGGCGGAAGGAATAAATCGCATAATAGAGGAGAGTAAACGAACCGTCGTAGGCATGATCTACGTCGCGGAATCAGATTTTTTGCGCGCGCCTATGCCCGCATACGTGCCATACAGAAAACTCCATTAGACGTTAGATCTCTCCTCCTCGTCCATCACAAGGCGAACGCGCCAGAGTGCATCGAGTTGGTGCATTCGCGCTCTCGCGGCATTCGATAAAGCGAGATCGTCGACGGTCATGGGGTAGGGGCAATTCGTGTTGGTTGGAAGGGGTTGCAACATAAGGAGAAACAGGCAGAAGAGGACAGAAGGGGAGAGGAGCGACTTTGCGGCGGCGGCGGCGGTGGCAGCGACCGCGATGCCAAGGAGCAGAAGAACCGTCGCTTTTTTGTCCAAGTCAATATATCAGCGCGGGGGCCATGTCTAACGGGTAATGCACTGCTCGATCCCTCCTGCACGACGAAAGGAAGCTGCTGCTGCTGCTGCTGCTGCTGCTGCCGCTGCTGCCGCCGCCGTTGCTATTGCTGCGGCTGCAGCGGTAGCAACTGTTACCACCGCGAAACGCTCCGGGCAGTCGCACGATCGTCGTTGTCAGGGAAGAAAACTACTTCATTTTCCTCGCCGCCGACGGCCAAGGCTCTGCCGTGGGAGTCGAAATCGTTGGCGTGATTATTGTGTTTTTCAGCCGATACCGAGTCGATGCTCCCTTTGCCGATCCTTCGCGAGATCGCCCTCGTCGACGTGAGATGAAGAAGAGAAATTGACCCGTTCTTGTTGATTTCGTAATTACAATACCTATATACGTGTGATAGAAGTTAATATGTTCGTACGATAGAAGTTAAACGAATGAAGAATGCATAGGATGCAAAATGTAATCGCAAGGCCCTTATTGGCAACCGAAGGTAAATAGCATAAATCTCGGAACTTGTCCAAGAGACAGATAATGCCATGTCTCACGTTTGATTGCACATAGACGATTGCGAGCAAGTCGCCGATTTGACAAATTGCCTTCGTTTTCTCTCAGGCAACTACTAGCGCGACGATATTATAAAATCGCGATGAATTTTTTTTCTATATTTTTTTTGGATGCTCAGGTCAGGTTGAGACACTCCGCTCAATTAGCCTCGCATTCCATAGAAGACAGGTGCTGTTACCGCCCGCGGTGTACGACATGTGAATTTGATCACAGAGTTATAGATGAGCACATGTAATATATTCAGCAGATGAGTATGCACACGCGGATGTATTTTAACCCCTCAACCTTCGGCTTCCAGATAATTTCGAGAAATCGATCAATGATGAGTACGCAATTTCCATCTCTGCCTTAACGTTATCTAACGTGGTAATCAGTTTCAGTTACTCATAACTACAAAAGTAAGACACACAATATAATTGAGGCGTACTAAAGCAAAACATTATGTCATTTTTTAGTTTTTTAGAAAAAAGGAAAACTTATTCTCTTAAAAATTATCTTTTGACTTTAAAAAATCCACAAACAATTTTTTAATAACTATAGATATGAGTAATCAGTCTTTGTAAAAAATTTTAATTTTAAGTAATTCTAATTTATTAAAAATTGTGTTCAATTTTTAAAAAATCATATTAAAATTTTAAAATACTGTAAATAAAAATACAAGTCAAAACGTTGTAAATCCAAATAAATTGTCGATTGTATAATGAACTTACAATGTTTTGAATTGCACTATTCATTTTTCTCCGTTTGTAATAGAAACTTCCAACTTTCCTCCTAAATATTAGTGTATATGATGAAACAAAGCACTTACAATCCATTCATATATATATAATAAAATACATTTTCACGATTTTGACACTTACAACGTTTCGCCGTTACAGGCTTCAACCTCAAAAATGTTCCAAATATATTATGTAAGAATTGTACATCTCAATTATTTAAAAAATTCGAAATTTTCGTATATTTTAGTAAGCATTTCATTAAAGATTTAATACTTCTTATTTAAAGTCAAATATAAAAAAAAAGTTTAGTTAGATGATTTTAATATACATTGCAATCACATCGTGCAATGGTTTGGTTAACTTGTTCCTTCGACGAATATAAATAATCATGATTCGATTGCGTAATGAATAAAATTATACGCAAACCTACGGTCAGGCATGCTCCGTAATAACATCCATAATGCATGCCAATTTCATCGCGGAAGTGTTTTTAGGCCTTCTAAATAATCATCGGCCGTGTTTCTTTCGAATTTGCTCAGCGAGTTCGTACGCCCCGTTCAGAGACGCCTAGCTGACATCAATTAGCATCTCAACGATCGTTGCGAATAATTATTGTCACTCTCGCGCTTCCGCTTACGTCAGTCTCTTTTTCTTTCTCTCTCTCTCTCTCTCTCTCTCTCTCTCTCTCTTTCTCTCTCTTTCACACACTATTAATCGAATGAACAAAAATAATAAGATGTGGATCGATCTTCAAAATTATCTCGATCGTTAAGGAAATCTGGATCCTCTCTCATCCAGCGAATGAATTGTTCATTTTCTTCCTTTCTTATTCTTTCGCGTAAAATATCGTAGCTCGTTACATCATGCATTGATTTGATGCATCACATGAATTAGAAGTGTCTGCGAATTATCGACTTGGCTCGGAAGACCACCCGATGTGATTATTGTCGAGACGTTACTCTCATACAAGTAGCTCAGAAAAGGCCCTCCCGAGATAAGTGTGAGGCCATGAAAACCATAATTTATTACGATGGCTCTCGCCGGGAGGTATCTGGTTCACACACGTTGCGCGAACTGACCTTTTACGCATCGCCGTGCCTTCTTCGGTCTCGCTGATCTTACGAGCGGGAGGAAGGAGCGGGAAATGAGTCTGGTTTTGTGCACTGAACTGAGGGGAAGAGGGGAGCGGAAGAGATACAGGTATTTGGAGCAAGAAAGAAAGGAGAGTTGTTGTCGTGAACAGAAAGCTTGCGTTTAAATAATTCTACAAATAACGGCCATCAGAAGATAAAAATTTCTAGTAAAAATCATGCACTTTTTTTATCTTTGAAACTTGCAACATTTCATGTTGTCAGATAAATAACTCAGATAAAATAAGTTTATCTCTTTTAAGTTAAGTTTTACTCGCTATGTTTCTGAGACAGAAAAAGTTTAGTTTTTTTTTACTTACGTAAAATCGCGCAGAAACAAAGAAATAAAGATTTTATCGGAGATTAATCTTATACGAGATCTAGCCTGATTAATTAATTTCACATTAGCAACGTATTCTTAAGTTAATTGTTAGTCAGACGAGACATCGAAATGTACGAAGGTCCGGTTAACGCCGCTGATCCGAATCTCCCAGGCAATATTATTATCGTCATTATTGTCGTTATTATTATTATTATTATATAGTGAATACGCAAAATACACGAGTGAGTCGGCGAAGTCATCCTCGTCTGTCGCGGGTGGAGGAGAGGAGAAGGAAATGGTAGAGGAGGAGAAACGAGACGCGCGGCTTCGTGAGGAAGGATGAGACGAGGATCTAGAGGCCTTCACACGTCTCTCCTTTTCTCGCTCTTCACCTTTCTACCTGCCTCTTCTTATCTCGTTCGCTCCTTCCTTCTATGTCGTCTCTATAAACCGTGCGGGTATTCGCCAATTAAGCTCTATTGAAGCAGCCCAGGCACCGCAAGGTGGCCCTCCCCCTCCTCCTCCCTACCCCTCTCACCCTCGCGCCGGAGACCTCGCCGTTAAATCCAGATTAAGAGCGGCGCATGACACGTTGAATCCGCGGCTCGTCGATCCAGAAACATTTAATTTAGACGTTACCGCCTGTTGCCAGGAGGAGATATCTCTCTATTCACGAGACACGCCGTCTCCTCTCCCCCGCAGCCAACGTTCAGGAGCGGACTACTCGAGGGCTCGTTCACGTTCAAAGGAAAGTTGCCCTCTGCGGTTGGAACTGTTTAAAAACTTAGAGAGACGTCGTGAACGAGATGCAATCTGCAATGTTCGTTCGCGTGAAATTCTATTTCAGTATATTACTATTCGTATCCAGTAGAATAGAAATGAATTTGTAAGAAAAAATATATTTAACATTTCTTCAAAAGGTAAAAG
>Ga0157364_1005123_pt1 | contig 13259 bp, 11 predicted proteins | sample AttsexASBM2_FD_111476 | JGI IMG/M metagenome (GOLD analysis project Ga0157364, IMG submission 111476) | Fungus gardens microbial communities from leaf cutter ant in Ribeirão Preto, State of São Paulo, Brazil - Atta sexdens ASBM2 | ecosystem: Host-associated > Fungi > Mycelium > Unclassified ... | reverse complement strand
TCTCTCTCTTTTTCTATTTTTTTATTTTTCTTAATATCTAACTTTATTTTTCTGTTAGTTTCATATTTTTTTCCTTTTATCGTCCTTATAATATATCATATATCTGGTAATAGTAGAAATATGGCTTTTGTTTCTAGAAAATGCAATCCTGAAGCACATAATAGCGATTCTCTCTCTCTCTCTCTTTCCCTCCCATATCACGCACTCGCTCTTCCCGCCGAAACTTTACGGCGCCGTATTCCCGCTCCCGTGAATCGCTCATTCACGCCGCGAGCGATTTTGACACAAGAAGGATGAGTGTTTATGCCGATCTGTTTATGCTTCTAGTCGACGGCAGCTGTACCGGCATATCGTCCGTCGCGACGACGCGAGATGCGATTACAATCGCGACGGCGACGAAAATTCAGCGCCGTCGCGAAAATTATCGCGGATCGATCAAGGAATATTGGCGCCTGGAATACCGGCGACAAAATGCGAGGCGATTATTTTTCCTTCGATTTCGTGATTCTCGCGTGCGAGAACATTCACCCAAAACAAAGTCGCGCATAGATCGAAAGGGGAGGGAGAGAGAGAGAGAGAGACGCAACGGATGAGTGAGAGAAGGAGAAAAAAACAACATTGTCGATCTCACTCGTCGTGTCCGATTCATTCTGATACATCTTATTTCTCCTGACAGAACAAACATAGGAGCGAGGAAGAGGAGGAGCGCGCGCGCGCGATCGACAGCCTGCGAGAGACGAGACGGGATGGATGGATGGAACGGGACGAGACAAGGCGAGACACACGGGCAACAACACTTTTTCATGGAGCAATATTTACGCGGCGCGCGATATAATGGCGCCAGACCTACCGTATATCGATACTGCGCGTCCAACGTTTTCCGAATCACACTGTCTTGTCCGCGTCCGGCAGCACTTTCACACATATATTTACGGCGGCGAGTTGCAGTCGAAAATTTTCGGCGCAGCGACCATGTATAAACCGTACACCGACACGGGTCCCCCTTGACGGAACTGAGGCAACGTTAGTTGACACGAGCTGGCCCGTGTGAACAAAGACCAAAAGATTTCAAATCCCGCTGCGTCGATTGGCCAGCCACGGTCACGTGGCTCGGGCGCTTGGTCTCTTATTGGCCGACTGCCACGGGGGTGCGAGGACGTTTTGAACGATGCGCCGCAATGCACATGGCTGACAAAGACGAGACTTCCCGCGGGGGAGTCGAGCAGACACAGGATCACGCGATCGCGCCCCCGATTACTGTTTTGTCATCGACGAATTAAGAATTCTCGACGAATTTCCGTTGACAGGGACACACACGATGAAGCGAACGGCTTCAGCGCGCACTCCAATCTTTCCCTAACCTTCCCCACTCGAAAAATGGCCGAACCCAAAACAACACCGCGCGCGCGGAAAGACACTGGTTCGTGATGGCGGCACGATATTCCCGCGATGTATTTTCCGACCGTCCGTGCGACACTACGCGATTTTTCCACCGTTCACCACGCAACGCGCGCCAACGCCGTGTTCATCCGTGAGTTCTGTCTCGCGAGCGCGGCGAATAATCGCCGTGCCGTGAACGAGATTGAAAACGATGGGCGAGTCCATTGCAACCACTACGGAGGGGAGTTGGGCAGCTGCCCGGTTAAGAATGAAACACTACGCGGCGCCGATAATGGCGGGAAGGCATACACACGCGCGCACGCGGCACATGGATGTTTATCGACTCGGCCGAATGCACACCGCGCACTTTTCTTCACCGCTCTTCCTTTCGTCTCGCTCTCTCCTCTTCGCTCCGAATTTCGCGCGAAAAATCTGATCTTTTTTTTTCTTCTCTTTCACTCACACACACACACATTCTCTCTCGCTCTCTTTCTCTCTCTCTCTTTCTCTCGCTTATTTCCTTCGATAACATCCTAGGTCTTTTACCTTCAAAATCAATAGATGGTCTCTTATGCGAATTATTTCTCTGTACATACATTTCTCTCCTTTATTTTATTCGTAATATTGATCACGTTAATACATCGCTCTGACTTACTTCTTTAAAATATATGTATTACAAAACATTTTGATTACTTTGTTTCCCTCGATGCTTTGATCTTGATTCTCCATCACCAAAATGCACACTGGATACTGTGAGCCTTATAAAAATATTTTTTTTTCAATATAAAACATTTGTATTATGTATACTTTATGTGAATATGTATTTACTGTAAATACTTCACGTGGAAATAATATTTAGAATTTTCTCTAATTTGAGCAAAATTGCTTTGGCTCCATTTATAGCACCATTGTTTCCTTGTATTCTTCAGATATAAAAATCTTGTATGTTTGATTTCTTGGTGTTCACAATTTACTAATTCTAAATTCTATCGTTTCTTTGATGTCATTGTGATCCACGTTACATTCCATTCATTTTCTGTATTTGAAATTTCCTTGAAGTCTCATTTTTAAATTGAACTGTTACTCATCCTTTCTTTAAAGATATTCACTTTGTTCTTCTTTTTTTGTATTATAGTATTTCTCATTTGAATATGTATATCTTTCAATTCCATCCAACAATAATAAAAATTTAAAAGCATAACAATATATATAAATATAATATAGAAATATATATTGACTTAGGATATTATTGCACATTAATTGCGATTTCAAGAGAATCTGATTAATACACTTATCATTGGTCGAATTTAGCTATCAGTAGCTCTAAACATTCGATTATGGCACTTTTAAAATCTGATGCATAATGTATGCCAATATTCGTTTAAACATTTGCAACAGATGGTATTATTTTAGTATATATCTCTACTCCCTTCAGAAAAATATCTTTGTTTAGATATTCATCGTGATCGTGAAGACGTATCTTTGTGTTATTCATCGGTGAGAAGCAAAAAACAGGAATGTCCATCTGAAAAATAAATATAGCCAAAGTTATATTTTATATATGAAATGTATAATATATAATAAAGTATATTAAAAATTATAACGCGTGTATAACAATCTCTATTTTTTTATAATTAACATGAATCTTATTATTTAAATGCAATGCTTAACTTATTAGCACAATGTTTCTAGTTTTAATGAAAATCACATTTCTTATATTCCAATGTAAAACTGCTGATAATAAATACTATTTTTAGCCAAAATTAATATATATATATATATATATATATATATATATATATATAAAATAAATTATAAAAATATTCAATTCAATAAAATATCTATAATTTTTATTTTATAAATTTTGTGTCTAAATGAACTAAAGAACTTTCTGGAACAAATATATAAAACAAAGCATGATGCTGTATGTTTTACAAATAAATTTCGCATATTTTGTTATAATAAAATAACAATAATATATTTTCTCTTCTGTGTACTTAAATGTTAAATTTTCGTACAAAGACCATCTGATGCTCACCTCTCGCACAAAACGACCGTCTGTACCTCCCGGGAAGATAGCGGTTTCCAAATTAATACCAATTTCATCACAGGTATTTTTGAAAGCGATCCAGTATGGATTAGACTCATCTAGTTTGGTATTCTTAATTTTGGGATTTTTCTCTTCGAAGGAATAGGTTACATCTGAACCAGCTTCTTCGCACCAGCGTTTGATAGTAGCTTCGAATTCGTCGTGTTCAACAGAAGGCGTTATACGAATGTCGAACATAGCGCTGAACTCGGTAGGTATAACGTTAGTTTGTACGCCACCCTATAAATAAAACATTTAATAGACTAAAATCGTAAAATATCAAATAGATAGATAAGGAGTTTGATGAAAACTTAAAATGGTAAAATAAAATCTTAACACAATTATAAAGCAAGGATTAATAAAGTAAAAAGTTGTATATTATGATCAATGTTAATTGCAAATCTTATTAGAACACAGAATACTTACTGTGGAATATAAAAATCCCAATGAACAGACATATAAAATAAACAAGTATCATGTAACGACTTGAAAATTAATTTATTTGCTTTCTTTGAGATTTTCTTTTGAAATTTTCTTTTAAATATTTATTAGCATTCATTGAATTCAATAATAGTGTTTACAAAGTTAGAATAGTGTTTACAAAGACAATGAGCACATTAACAGTGCAACAAACTGTTTTTTAATTTACAATTTAAATTTTACATCTATCATTTTAAATGTTTCAGTTCTCACAGAATCATCTTCAATGGACACATAATTTATTTTATTAATACATATTAATAACCTGTTTTATCTTCATTCGTTCAATTAAAACGCTGCTCAATTATTGCGATTTCTATTCTGATTATGTAACTCAGAATGGTAATCCATGGACATTGTAATACTAATCGTAAGTGCCAATAAGTTTTTTTTTATGTTATAGAAACATGAACTTGAAATTGTGTATAACATTCTATTTGGAAATGTCTCAAATGTTTCTTTCGATCTGTCAATTTCTAAATATTATAGAATGTCACACACAATTTCAAGTTCATGTTTCTATAACAAAGAAATTTTTACATTCAATATTACCATGTTCATGGATTATTACCACATTCGAGTTATATGATCACAGTCACAATAATGAAGTAGCATTTTAACTGCTGAATGAAGACAAGACTGGTTATTATAATTATTAATAGTAAGTTGTGTCTACTGAGAATAGTTTTGTGAGAATCAAAACATTTGTAATAAATATAATTTATATTGTAAATTAAAAAACAGTTTGTTGCACTGTTATAGTGCTCATTGCCTTTATATACTTTATTTTTAAATTTGCATTTTATTGAGCTTTTGGAAACTTTATTTAATTTAGCATAGAATCTTATTTAATATTTTATATTCTTATTCATGAATTCATCTAAATGAAAAAAATTACAATAACAATAATTTTTAAATATAAATTACATCTTTTAGATAGTTTTTTTTAACGAAATGATACATTTTTGTTCGATACCTACCCAAACTTTCGTAAGATTTACAGATGTCACTCCGCCAAGAGTAACCGCTAATTTTCTAGGATCTGTACTTAATTTTGCTTTTTCGGAGGCTCTGAAGTCTGTGAAACGATCAATTATAACTTTTAATTTTTCCCCAGCCGTATTGTCCAACATGATGGATCCATGACCGGGAGTGCCCGCGCACTTTATTTCGACATGCCAAATCGATCTTTCTCCATAAAACATATAAAAGTTCTCAAATGGGCCAGCCACACCTTCATCCAGGGCGAAACCGACGTTCAAAGCTTTGAAGTCTGCAGTGTGCACAAAGGCTTTCATTCCGAGAACACCGCCTATCTCCTCGTCTGGGACGAAAGAGATGTGGATAGTACGTTGGAAACGTTGTCCGTTCAGTTTCAATCTACGGATCGCCTCCAAATATTGTATTGCCACACATTTCATATCCTGGCTGCCACGAGCGTAGATGTCGCCTTGCTCGTCCATGTGTGCGCTGAATGGTGGATAGGTCCATTTGTCCTAGATCAGTTATACGATTAGTATTGAGAATCAACAAGTTGATCAATGTAATTATTGTGTGAACAATAATTACATACATACTAGGACGTGTTCGGATTCCCAGGTGCTCTTCCACCCATATGGATTTCTAAGGGGGCATCCTAAAGAACATTCAAAGGATATCTCTATATCCTAAGAATGTTCTTCTTTGAGATGTCAGAACGTCCCTCGAAAAAAAAGTGTACTATGTGATGTTAATCTTTCTTGTTTATATGGAGATAATATCTATTTTTTATTGCTGCACTTTTTGATCTGGTACAGTGCAGTAAGTTGGAAGTGAAACAAATATATGTTTGTTTCACTTCAACTTATTGCATCGGTTCAGAGTGCAGTAATAAAAAACAGACCTTCGATAAACAACAAGAATGGAATAAAATCTGGTATTCAGATGGGAATCTGAACATAGGCCTGAGAAAAATGTCTGATTGGATTAACTGAAATTCTGATTGAGAATAAACGAATCAGAACTTTCTAAAGTCTAAATCTATCAGAAGTCTAATTGAGATAACTGGAACTGTGATTGATATAGCTAGAATCTTTTATCAAATTCAGAATCCTCTATATAATTCATTAAATTCTGAATCTCATTCTATCAAATTCAGAGTCTTCTATCTAATTCCATCCATTTTCAAGATATTTTTCTTATGCAATAATATACATCTGCAACATCTTTATCATAAATCAAAATACTTACTTCGAAAACAGGTACAACGTCCATGTGACTGTTCAAGAGAATCGATTGTTTCGTAGGATCCGTTCCCACCCATGTTAAAACCACAATCGGTTTTTTAGGATGTACGTGATAAATTTTAACTGGTAAGTCGAGAGACTGTGCTTGTCTAGTTATGAATTCCACACATTCATCTGAAATGAAAAACACAGTAAATTAGATTGTATTAGACATAAGATTTTATATGGAAACTTTTATCTAATTCATGAAAAAAGGAGAGAAGAGACATAATATCTGGAAAGGGAAGGTAAAGATAATGAAAAAATCAATCATAAGAGAGGTACAATCAGTAGAAAGAAATAATAATAGTGCGTAGAGGGTTCAAAAGAAATAAAAGTATGTATAATAAGCAGGTGATGATTATAGGTATGGTTAGGGCTGTGGTTGTCATATTAAATTTAGTTGATAGTATTAGAATTAAATATGGAATAAGAGCTAAAAAATTGCGAAGGAAAGAATGATAAAATAAAAGATATAGAGAGAGAACTATAATAGATGCTTTGGATAGCAAGAAGTAACAAAAAAAGGAGGTATATAGCAGCATGAGATATGGATAAGTGAATGAATTAAAGTTCTATATATAAACCTTAATAAACTTTAAACTTTTCTTGACTGGGTATACTGAAGTGTAATAAAATTTTATTCTATACTTTTATCTAATTTATTCAATTATCAGGATTTAAAGAGCTTTTATAAAAATTAATTGTAAGTTAAATTAAATAATTTCTTACTATGTTCAAAACTTGCAAGTTAATTTCGGCAGTAATTGGTGTAGCAATTCTATATAATTTAGACTCTAATTCAGTTTATTTATAAATAAGAAATCTAAAATGTTATTGAGAAGACAGGACTTAAATTTTATTTTTTTTTAACTGTAAATTAAATAAAATATCTTACAATATTTAAAATTTGAAAGCTAATCGATGAAAGCATCAATTTTACTTAATTTAGGTTCTAATTCAGTCTGTTTATAGATAAGAGAACATCTAAAACATTGAAGTAACTTAAATGTTGTTTTTTTTTTCAAGTTCAATATTTTATGAAGTAATTTTCCCTGTTATTAAATAATAAAATGACGCGACAGTATTATAACAATAATAATGATCACATCGCGGAAATTAATGCTGATACCTTCCTTCAGAGGCAATCATGTGATAATCGCGATAAGAGACGAGGCACTTGCTGAGAGATGGTAATTGACTCTATTATCAATTGCAGTCTCTTATCTATTCCATCAAGAGGTCAGGAGATCTGTTATTTTTCCATGTGCGTATCAAGAAATAACGAGTCGTAAATGTGTCGCGACACATCCGCAAATCAGGCCGCTATATCGTATAGATTCAAGAAATCTCGACCGGGACGTTACATAACCAGCTTCCATTTTCACCGATCATCGATTCGCGATTCGGGATAGCTTCTGCCCTCGAACCGGCAGAATCATTTCGGGAATCACGATGGGAACGCAAAGTGCCGGGCCGTGTGTCCAATCTGGGTCAGCCACCATTGAGTCGCCACGACGTCGCCGTCGTCGTCGCGCTCCGATCAGCAGGAGGACGCCCGTGACCGGTTTTAGGGACATCGCGGAACAACTCGGCGAGGTCAGCAAGGCGCCGCGACCGGACATAGGGGAATAAAAATAGAAATAACATCGCACGCGTAGGGTGGGGCAACGCAATGGCTGGATAGCGTCACCGACGCTATCCCCTCAATTCGTTACCTCGCGAACATCCTCGCCTGTCGCCGGCGTCGCGGGAGCGCGTCGACCGATTCCCACGGGCGAACAAGCGACGCCGATCACGAGGAACTCCCCCTCGTCGTCGGTAAATCGCACAATTTATCTAACGAGGAAACGCGTCGTTGAGCGGCGTGCTTCGCGACCTCGTTCGCAAACGTGGCCGGTCGGCGTGGGTCCCGCTTTTTCCTACTTTTTTTTTACACAGGACACGCACAAATCTCGCGCTTTCTCCCATTTATACGCTTCCGAATTTACAATCTCGACTTAGACCAACTTAGACGCTGGACGCGACGCGAACTAATCCACCTTCGCCGCTGGACGCTTTTAGACGCGCGCGTCAGATCTCTCTCCTCCCCCTCGTTTCGCGTTTCACCCATTTTTCGAAAATCTTATGGAATCTCAAATCACACATGCCCCCCCGCGATCGCTCACCATAGTTGACGTCCGGCTGCACCGACGGTATCCGCAAGTACTCGCGGAAATTCTCCACAGCTGTTTCGTCCAGTTCAGTCTGCGACATCGTTCCGAAATGGTCCGTTCGTTTGTTGCCTTATCACCGCTTGTGCTTCTTGTTCTTATCCTTGTGATCAATGGTATGCTTCCTAATGCCTGATTGTCCGTCCGTACGCGCTTAATGTCCAGATGCCTACCATCAGCGATCGGCTGTCACAAGCAGACAACGGTGAGCAGCGTCAAAGCTCGAAGCAAAGTCTCCGGCGTACCGTCGCGGCCGGAATGCCGCCGTCGCGCGCGACCACACCACGGCCACGGCTCGCCCAATTGCCGCCTGTTACCGGCGTTGACGTCACAGCGACGCGCTCGAATCGAATAGCGCGGTTAGTAACAGGCTCCCATGCGCTTGGCACGACATCGCGTCCGCCACGTCGGAGAAGCGTCTCGCCGCGCCGGTCCGCGTTTAAAATCACGACGCGACATCACGCGGCGCGGCGCAGCGAAGTGATATCATTCTTGCCCCGCTTACTACTTCTACCACTTTCCTTTCATCCGATTCTGGAGAAAAATGTTAGTACACGCTAGAATTTCAGTACACTCTAAATTTTTGAAAGTGAAATTTCATTCCCAAAGAGTGAAATAGTTGCGTCCGATCCGACAGGAATGGAATTTTCACTCTTGGAGAATGAAGATCACTCCAAATGAGAGTCATTTTTTAATCTATGTGAATAATTTCACTCTTCGAAGGGAGAGACTGAAATTTCACTCTGATAAATGTTAAATTTAGCCTCCCTATATCTAATCTAAAAATGATTAAGCTCATTCGACATGTTTTTGTACAAAACGAACGAATTATTATGGCAGAATATTATAGCAGAAAAAAGTTCTGCCGCGAAGCGAGATATTAATCAAGTTGATTTTTTTAAATCAAGAAATTTTCTTCTGAAGGAGTAAAATTCACTCGTTGTCGGACTGGCGCAACTATCACTTTTCTTGGAGTTTTATTCTCAAAAATTTAGAGTGTAAATTTTATGGAATTGACAGGTTCATTATATTCTCTAAAATTGTTAGACTATGTTCGAAAGTACTACTCGAATATTATTATTTTATCTTTGTTTAACAACAATGAACAAAAAGAATACTCGATACTAATGTTTTCGATCACAGCTTCAGATGAGGCTGTCAATAAATCTCTGAAGAGTGTAATTTTTATCTTTATCTTTAGAGATTCAAAATTGAACAACTCTTTTTCAAAACTGACTCAATTTTCACTTTTTATGTGAAATTCTATTCCAAAGAATTTAGAGAATAGAGATAGGTGCCCATATATTTATAAAGAATTTACTTTCATTTAAAAGTTTCTCAAAATTAAAAAGCATCTCAATAGAATTTATTTCATTGACGAGTATTTTTTATCTTATCACTGACAAAATTTACTTTAAAAAAGATACAAATGTATAAAGTTTTGAGAGCTGTTTGTGCTTACGTAATCTTGAAAATAGATTTATTTTACTGTAAGGTAATAATTACTTGAATGGATTTATTACAAGTATAATATACTTTCAGACAAGTAAAGTTTGTCATAAGTTCGGCAAAAATAGCCAGAATATTTTTACTAATCTTGTAAAAATACTAACTTCTTCTCCGCGTGATTCCTGATAGACTTTGTAGCAGTAGTTTCATTGGTATCACTTGTATGTATCTTCTCTTTTTACTTAATTTTGTAACTTTATCATGTTGTGCAATAAAGATTAAAGATATCATTCTTTCTGTTCCTCGCTGCCATCATCGAAGTAGCGAGAAACGCAGAGACAGAACAAATTTTGCGTTCTCTCTTCCTCATTTCAAATACAAATTTCTGAAAAATTTTTGAAAAGGTCAAAAACATACAAACAAGGACGCATTTATGAAAAATTTGCGACAATATCTGATATTTGCGCAATATTTTCGGTTTATGTTTTTACTAGGAATGATTGTTGATTAGCTTTTTCTCTAAAGTCTTATTGACGATTCTCGCTATCGTTAACTCATGTTAAACAATGGTAAGGATAATTCTGGAAAAACTGCAACTCTTATTGGTTATCGCTAGTTAACGATATTGATAATCAATAAGACATTAGAGAATATTACTACTTGTCTCTCTTGTATCTATAATGTCAAAAACATTCCGATATATCTATTTTATCAATGTAAATAATTCTCTTTTATCTTTTCTAAAATTTTTAAGAGAGATTCTCACTCTAAAGAAAAAAAATCTCACTCAAAGACTGAAAATTGAAAAGTATAATTTTTTGTTCTTTTTCAAGACAAGCTCAATTTTCACTTTTTAAAATGAAATTCCACTTCAAAGAATTTAGCGATAATTTATTTTTTATCTTCTTCTAATTCCAATTAATTCTTCTAATTCCCTGTTTCCACTAATGATAGTTCATTCTTGATTTAAGGCTTCTGTAGTATCACAACCTGTAATCATTACAACTATATTAAGTCATTTAAGTAATGTCATGAATAAATAATCGTAAAAAGTGGAAAACACATAAAATAAATTACTCATGCGCTCTGAATAAAAGTACTTAACTGCCTTTTATCACTTTTTACGATTATTTATTAACTGATAAGGGAGATAAGTATAGTTTTCGTCCATTTTTACAAGTGTTTTAAAACAATCTCATCATTTTGTTTGATCTAAATTGTCTTCATTTATAAGTGATACGTAAAAATTAACGATGTTATTTCTCGCTTCTGATGTCACGATTTAATATAGCTGTGATACTCAGGCGCCTTAATTGTTAACAAATTTGGCCATTTGCACTTATGTACATTAGTGTACACTAAAAGTTGGTACACATGATATTAGCAACATTAAATGTAAAAACATACAAATATATTTTAAATGAATAAATACTTAAGAATGATTGTCACATTATTTAACAGAATATACACATATTATTTTATTGTCAAAGTTGATTATGTCACTGTATTTAGGTACTATAAAGAAACCTTTAATGTGCTTTTATCTAGTGCGATTGTCCGAATTCATCATAATTTTTTATCTTTTTCTAAAAATTAAAACAAATGAATCGTTAAATCGAGATTAAATTTAATCTACATTTTTTTGGAAACGGATATGAATTGAAAAATGATAAATTAATCTAAGATTAAAATTCATTTACATTGGTAGAAATGGCTTTAGAGAATCAACTTAGATTAGTTTTTAAAATCATTTTAGTCGACCAACTAAAAGCATCAAATCTACAATATAAATATAAATATAACGCATAATGTTATATAACACCAATTATATTGGTGCAAAATTATAACAGATAGATATTACGTACACTTTTAATCAGTCGATTGGAATGATTGTTGAATACTCCCAAAGAATCCTTCAAAAGAAAAAAGCACAATATTTGTATACTGCTGCAAATTGTAAATTACTAAATTATAATAATAAACATAAAAATATCAAAACACATTTTATACAGCCATAATTTTGAGCAAGAGATAATATTACAAATTATATTCTCTATTAATCTTTTACATGCCTATCGAAAGAGATGTTTTATCGAAAAGAATAAATAAATAATAGTTTCGAAACCGTAATTATTAAACACTCTGTAAAAGTTTTTTGAAATGCAAAAAAATGTGATATTTACACAACATTGTAATTAGCGAATTTCGATAATGTAAAAAAAGTATGTAATTTTCAACAGAGATAGTGCTGGCAAATTGCGTATAATCGCAGCAAGCATTCTCGGAGATAGCAGATCGTAATATATAACGTATATGTTTGTTTATTGTTGAAGAATCAAAATAAAACTAAACAGATAAGCTCTTACTATCTACGATAGTAAACAATTAATATCCGTATCTATGCTAATTTTCACTTTTAAACGATTTTATTAGGTGTATTAGGATGGGAGCGATAGTCGCTCCAATCGTGGAAAAAAACCATAAATTTTTTTATCGCACAATAAAGATAAGAAGGCGATAAGGAAACCATCAGTCAACTCGACCAGTAAAATGTATTCCGATTTATTAAATTTTTTTCACGTATGCCTAAATATGAACTCTTTACACGTTACGCCATAATAATATATCGTGTGTAGAGTTTGATATCGAAGAACTTGTTACATTTATTATAATCGGTAATATGGATTAAATTATCATACAATGTAATAGGTAATAATTGTAACATGGCTATAACTAGGCACATACATGTAACAGTGAATTGCAAATAAAAAAATTATCGTGTATTCTCAGCCTATTATATAATGATTGAATATATATATGCGAATATAATATAATATTAATATAATATAATATAATATAATATAATATAATAACTGCTATGCGCTCTGCTTTTATTTACAACATTGAAACGATTATCCTAACGAGTTATTTTATACTATCAGATGCTTTAATAACAAGATCGCGTGTTGCTCCTGCTTCTTTATGTCAGAATGTCATTATACAGATATATATATATATATATATATATATATATATATATATGTATATATATATATATATATATTTATACATACACATATATACGTATATAAATGTATATAATACAACTAGAGCGGAGAATTGTACAACGGACAATAAACATATGGATTTAGCTGCAAAGCAATCGTAGCTATGATCTTCGGATTTCCAATAGAATTTCACGAAAATTCGAAGGATAGAGAGAGATTAATGTATATGTATATATATATATGTGTGTGTGTGTGTGTCTCTGTGTGTGTGTGTGTGTGTGTGTGTGTATGTGTGTGTGTGTGTGTGTATACTTAAATTTATCTTACAAAAATATTTACATGTTCTCATTGTGTGTATGCAGGTGGCGAACACAAG
>Ga0157364_1005122_pt1 | contig 13259 bp, 4 predicted proteins | sample AttsexASBM2_FD_111476 | JGI IMG/M metagenome (GOLD analysis project Ga0157364, IMG submission 111476) | Fungus gardens microbial communities from leaf cutter ant in Ribeirão Preto, State of São Paulo, Brazil - Atta sexdens ASBM2 | ecosystem: Host-associated > Fungi > Mycelium > Unclassified ... | reverse complement strand
ATGAAAATGAACTTTATTATAATGTTCTCAAAAGATCTTGAAGACAGCTATAAGAATATGTAATAAAAAATAAGAGATTTCATTCAAAAAATTTTAATATTGACCTTAAGGACATCTTCTTAAGGTCAACCATGGTCACAATTTCTTTCCTCTTTGAAACGATAAAACTTTTGTCTGACACATTTTTTCGTATCTTTTATAGTTTTCGAGATATTTCGATGTCAAAGTTAAAGTGAGTACATATATATACTTATCGCTTAAAATAATAACAAAATATTATCTTTTTGGAAGTGTTTGAAATAATTTTAATAAATTGTTTAAAAAATAAAGCATAAATATTTTTTTGCATTAAAAATTAATCCGAATTAAATGGTAAATGGTGAAAGTAAATGGTATACAGTTATCTCAATAAATTTTTTATAGACATTTATTTTTTATGATAATAATTTAATATTATTATATTAATTATATAATTATATTAACATGTAAATTAAAAATTTGTTACGTGGGATCTACTTACCTATGAAAATTATCCTATGTACCACTACTTGGTGATGTTTTCGTTTTACCATTTCTCGTTTTAATTTCCGTCGAAGATATTTGTCCAACAGAGTGAGCCGTTTCTTCCTCTATGTGACGCCCATTGCTACCACTGCTTCTCTCGGATGCACTGATATCTTGTTGCTCTAACAAAGGCATTTCAAGAGAATCTGAAGAAATTCGTCTCGCGTTGTCACCATATCGCTCGACGGTTTCTGGCGTTTCCTTTGCGTCTTTTATATTGTTCAACGAATCCGAGCTCAAGGACGGAAAGTCCAGGGTTGTCTTCATCTCTAGAGAATCAGAGCTTCGGCACAATTGTTGATATTTTTTTTCTGCATTATCTTCCATTTCTAGAGAGTCCGTACTGGTCTCCATAATGTTGCTCTCTTTTTGTGTTGCTTGTGCCTCCTCGAGTTCCGTTTCTTCTAGAAGAGTTTCTGGAATTGGTTGAGCGGAAGCTTTCTCAGTATCGGTAATCTCGATTTGCGAAATGTCTTCCGTAGTATCGTCTTGTCGTTCAAACTTCTCCATGTTAGACTGAGCAATGCGTATTATCTCATCGATTTCTTTTATCCTCTTTTCGTAGTCATCCGATCCGGAAGTACTAGGATTAAACGAACCAGTTGCACTAGTCTCTGTCCTCGATCGCGGCAGATTCTCTAATTTATATTTGTTTTCTGGACTTTCATGTTCTAGTAATTCTTCTTCTTCACGAGCCCGTAGCTCCATCAAATGAGCCTCTCTGCAAGCTTTTTCCAGACCTTCAAAGTCTTTTAGTGAAGACAATGAAACATCATCGCCATGACCTGAACGACCGGTCATATACCTTCTCGGAAGACTGCCATTATTACTATTGGAATCCTGCGAACCACATTGTAATTTTCGTGAGTTCTCAGCTGCCACAGTACTCTCTAAGTGTTCAAATTCCTGCAGTGAGGTCAAGGACACAGTGTCATGATCTGTAGGCTTGCTGAAATATTTCTTCCCTAAAATATCATAATCCGGTGTACTACCGAAGCTACCACGCATACTTCCCACACTGCCTATAGATTCTTTGTGACTGCCTAAACTTCCGAGTCTACTACTTCCGGCTTCAAAATCTGTGATCTCCTCCTCTTTGATATCCTCTAATGGTCCGCGGTCATATTCTATATCGTACACTCGCGCATCCGCATGGAACTGCATTTCTATCCATTTCTTATTCTCGTATTGTTCTTCATCAGAATAGGATTGAGATTGGTCGTCGTTTGACGCTTGAGGCGGACTCTCTTCGGACTCAAAGTCAAACAAATCATTATTCCTTGATACCTGACTCGTTGATACCTGCGCGTCCTCTTTATTCTCCGTAATTAGATTCTCTAAGTCGCGATCGTATTGCTTGCTGGTAGTCTGAGGTATTGAGCTAATGCGAATGCTCTTACCTTCAGCATCAAATTCCTCTGCTTCACGTCCGACTTCTTCGATCACCACAAAATCATCGATAATATCGGGCTTATCTACGAGCTCGAAAGAATCACTATCAGGTGAATGACGCTCAGACTTATCTTTCTCTACGACTGTATCAAAAGACATGCCCGATGCCGAGGATAGGGACATGCTGGCTTGTTGCATCATCGAGTGGACGGATGTTGACTGCATCGGTTCGAGACCTTCATCTCCAGTTATCTCGTGATCTGATCTCTGTTCCAGACTTTCTATCGTTTCCACATCCATCATCTCCGCATCCTTTTTTATATCTCTTTGTACTTTTAAACTTTCCACTTTTTCTTCTTCGGTATCGCTGGGAATAGTAACTCGTGTAGAGATCACCTGTGTGCATACACTTTGAACCCCGTCTTCGGATACCCGTGATGTCATTATGTCTACAGATTGAAGGATCCCGGGTGCATCCATAGAAGCAGAAATGGCTGAATCCACGACTTTAGCCTGATTTTCTTCCAACATTTCATCCATAGACTCCGTTTCCATGCTAACACTATCGTCCATAATCTGTTGAAAAATCATCTCGGACGAACGTTTCATGCGACATGGTATGTGACTATCAATTTTGTCCATGGCTTCATCCATTGGTATTTCTTCGCTACCGGAAGAATCTGATGCTTCGATCAACTCTTGTTCCGCGTCTAATGCACTTTCCAGGTTCTCTTCTATCTCGTCTGCATCCACATCCGCTTCCTCCGAAGGTACTAATGTCTCTGACAACTCACTGGTGCTATCGATACTGCCAAGATGACCCGAGCTGAGAGAATTTAAAGATTTCATAGATTCATGGGAACTCAACGTACTTGCTGCAGTCTGATAGTCTTGTGATGTTGGTAACGTCTTCGATGCCTCGTGTTCAACAGACATCATTGCCGTCTCATATTCCGAAACGGTTCCGGATTGAATGCCACCCGCAGCAGATTGTAATGCCTCAACATCGGACGAACTAGGTCTGCTTCCGCTGCCAATCTCGTAATCACAGGACTGATAGTTACTGCTTTCGCCAGAACTCGAAACATCAGCTTCGCTTTCCGAGGTCTTAACTTTTTTTGATATCCTAACCGGTTTTTGGCGTCTTCTAGGTGCCGGAAAAGGTGGTGCCAAGGAGTAACTGTCGTCCCTATTATCCATATCTGAACCAACATCAGATGATCTACTGAGAGGAAGCGGGCTAGGACGACCCTCTTCTTCTTCCTCTTGTTGTTCATCAATAGTTATTATGGCTTCTTCTTCTTCTTCATGTTTCTCGACATCGATTTCAGGTGTTTTAACATCGACTGATCTGTCATCAATGGTGACAATTTCTTGGATAGATAGTTTATCATCGACGGTATCTTTCGCATCTTCTTCCTTTGCTTCATCAAATTTTTGAGTTTCCACAATTGATAAATCGCTTTGCGACACAACTCCAATTTCGGCTTCCGGTTCGATCTCGACAGGAACATGTTCAATGGACGGTGGTCTGTATAAAATCGGCAAATCGTTTGGGATGGATTCCGGTTCGAGTTTGAACTGAAACTCTGAAGGCGAATCTTTAATTTGTATCATAGTCTGACTGTTCTCACTCAGTTCTTCTATCAAGTCTTGTTTAGCCGCTTCCAAAGACTCTTTCACTTCGGCGATCTCTTTCTTTACAACTTGATCTAATACTGTTATCGCGTATCGCGCGCTTAAATCGACGCTTTGGAGATCGTCTTTCTTTATTTTGAAGGCACAAATATCAGAAGGAGCAGTCGTTGATTTGCTGGGCTTATCGTGCTTCTCCGTGGTCTTCTCCATATGTCGTTTGTATTCTTCACTGGGAGGTTTGATTTTTGCTAAATAAGTTTCCGTCCATTCTTTTAGCACATCATCAACTCTCGCACACTTAGATAGTTCCGATTCTTCTTTCGTGGAATCTTTCGGAATTTCCTTAGTTTCAATAATCTTTTCTTTTACAACTTCTGATGACGCTTTTATTGTTTTGTCAGTAACTTCAAGTTTTTCTTCTTTTTGTGTTTCTTCAGCTATAATGTGCTGTATAAAATCTGCTTTTTCTTCCTTTATTGTAGATACTATATCTGCAGAAATATCTTGTTGGAAAGTGTCTTTATCTGTTAGCTCTTTAATTTCTGCAATTAAATCTTTTGCTTCCTCCACAGTTAAATCTTTTGCTTCCTCTTCTTTCATAGGTATCATTTCTGTAACGGCTTCAGTAATACTCGTTTCCCAGTCAAAACCTTCGCATGGTATCGATTGCCGTATACTTGCTGCGTATTCGCCCGTCGGCGTCTTGGCATCATGTTCTCGTTGCAAAGCGTCGACCAACTCTTGACAAGTAATCTCTAATTTATTTTCTACTATTTCGCTTTCAAAGTCCGGTTCAATCACTGGGATTACAGTAAACTTTGTTACCTTAGTTGTAGTAGTCGTAACAGTTACATTAACATCACTGGCAATCGATTCTTTGACCGATTCAATCACACTGATCTCCTCCGAAGACTTAGTCGCGGATTCTTGTTCCAAATCCACGGATTCATCCTGAGATAAAGTGCGACCACGTAATGACGATTCGTACTCTTCCAACTCTTGATTGAATACTTGAGAGGGTTGCAACGTTTCTGATATCTCAATCTTCTCATCACCGATCATCCAGTCAACTGGCTTGATTTCTAAATCGCTTACATGCCTCACCCTTGGCGAAAATAACGGCGGACTTTCGATTTCAAAACTATCTGCTCTTCGTCTGTCCCCTGTGTCGTATTCTTTCGGTGGAACAGTTGAGGATAGAACATTTTCATGAAGAGGATAGTCTACATTAACATCCTCAGATACTATGCTAGAACTGACAGTTACATCTTTCTCCTGACCGATTTTCTCCAAAGAGTCTACAGCCACACTTTCGTGTAGAGAAGCTACATCTCTACTAGTTTGTTCGGATACTTTATGCTCATCTAACTCCAAGGATGGCACATCGACTGAGTCTTGTCGACTATCTGCGCCTGGTTCTAAAATTTCTAGCACTCTAGCGCCTGAAATCTCTGATATTATCTTATTTTTCGAGATACTAGTATCACTATATACATCCTTCTGAAGTTGTTCAATATGTCCGCTTGATCTATCTGAACGAACTTTCTCAGATTGTGGACTAGATGTAGGTTTAGATATGTCCTCTAATTCTCCAGTATCAACGTCGATTGTTTCTTCTAGATCAATTTGCTCAGATATACTGCTGGGACTTATAGTAATATCTCTGTCCTGGAGACTTTGTCTAGCTTGAGACGATGATTGTAAACTTTCTTCTCGATCATGCAATGATAATTCTTCGTCTTTTGTTATCTCTTCACTAATACTATCTCTAGTGTATCCTTTCTCGAATAATTCTTCTTGTAAGGACGTCTTCGATAGTGTTGTTTCTGGATGATCCAATTGCTCATCTTTTTGCATAATACTTTCAAACTTTTTTATTAAATTATCTGCCAGTTTTTCGTGATCAGTATCGCTGCTCTCAGAAATCAATTGATCTAAATATTCTTTACTCAACATCTGTGGTTTCAATCCTGATGTTGATGATCTTCTCTCAATCTCACTTTCAATCGATTGTATTAGATCTTCCGCTATATTTCTCGCCTCTATTTCTTTGGCGATTAATTGTTCTTGCTTCTCTAAAGATATTAAAGGTTCTTTGCTCGGAAATTGTTCATCTTCTTTAGTCTTTTCAGTTGAATCCATCTTGTCTCTTTGACTAGGTATAAACTGTTCGACTTTAAATTTTTCCAAACTCTCTTTGTAAGACTGTCCTTGCGCGATCGTTTCAACTTTTTCCAAGTCTAATCCTTCAACTTTAGCTGTTTTAGGCAATTCTTTAATGTCTTCTACTTCTTTCGCATCGTCCCTCTTGATTCTAATCGCAACATCCACGTCGCTTTTCCTGTCTCTACTAATTCCAGATTTTTCCATCGCAGTTCCCTCACTGTCCTCCAGTAGTTTAAATAATTCTTCCTTTGTACTCTTCGCTTTAGATTCAGAAGCGCTTGCGTCTATCACTTTTTTACCTTCCATCACATTCATCGACATCTTTTGCACAGCAGTTTTATCCATCTCCTCACTCTTGCTCTTCTTTTCTTCTATTATTTCAGCCGGTGACTCCTTAGTCAGCTTAGACTCTGAAGATTCTTTCCGTTCTACTTCTTCCTTTTCCTCATGAGTTATAAATTTATCTGCACCACTGGAGATCTCTGATGAAAGCACCTCTTTCTTCTCCACTTTACTAGTAGCCTTGGTATCAATCTTTGAAGTAATTGTATCAAAATCCTTGTCTCTCATTGCACTTATATTCTCAAACATCTTAAACGCATCCTGCGCGTCGATGAAGGTCTTGGAAAAAGTTTGCATCTTGCTCTTCGTGGTCAAGCGTTCTTCATGCCGCGTAACCTCCTCACTAGATTTCCTCTCGGTGACAGTAACGGTTTCGCTATCTTTCTGTCCCGGCAAATCTTTTTTTATTCCTTCTTTCTCCTTTACTGTCGCTCCTTCCGTGATGCGTTTGGGTATACGAGATTCAAATTCTTTCTTCTTGGTAAATGTTGAGGTATCCTTTTCTTTTTCCGTAGGAGAACTTTTTAGCGAACTTTTTTCCTCAGGTTTATCAAATGTTTTTCCTTTTCCTTCTTTCTGACTTTTATCCTTCTCAGCCATTGCTGTGGAGATCGGAATGCGAGATTCGAATTCTTTTTTTATCTGTTTGATCTCCGTGTCAACGATGGATTTTATTTCCTTGTCAAAACTGTCAGCCATCGATTTCTTTTCTTTCATTTCCGCCTCTTCTTCGATGATTCGCCTCTCCTCTTCAAGGAATTGCTCGATTTCCGTTTTATCATCCAGAAGAAATGATTTAATTTTAATGTCCATTTGTTCTTTCTCAAATATTTTCGTTTCTTCACTAACTTCTTGAATTTGTTCAACCGGAGTATGTCCTACCTGTGTTTCCTCAGCGAGTTCTCTTTCCTTATTTAATAATTCCTTGCAAATCTCCATCACTGGCTGAGTTGTTATCTTTTGAATTTCCTCACATACTTCTTTATCGCTATCTTTTTCCTTTTCACCTTTCTCTTTCGTCCATTTATCACTCTCAATAGCAGCTTTCAAAATTTTCTCTATCTCTCTCGCTTCTGCTATGTGTTTCTCTTCGATATCAATTTTTTCCTTCGTCATTTCTACTACACTCTTTTCCACGTAACTCTTCTGATCGTCGATCGATTTACCTTTAAAATTGGATTTGTCTCTTTCAGACTTGGCGGAATCTTGCAGTCTTGGTGTACCCTTAGCCATCTCTTTTTGTATCTGCTCCTCAAAGTAATGGGCCTTCTCCGCCACAGAACACTCCGAGATATCCGGCACATTGATGTCCTCGATGGTCTCCGACCTTATGACGTCTGAGATGCCTTCAGTGGTCCCATCCTCCTCTGACACGACATTCGGTGGACATGTCTCGCTGTCGCTTTCATTAATGGTCAATTGAGAGGTCCTTGAAATCTCTGATTCAGAACGTTGATAATTTTCGCGTTTCCTCGACATATCTTCCCAGAATTTACGCTTCTCCGAGTACGTTTGCTTTTCGAGATCAGGCGATAGATCCGGTTCGGACTGATCGGCGCCTACTTTATTGGGATAACTAGCATCTACTGATTCTAGGGGACAAGCCGCTTTTTGTGCAAAGGATTCGTGGATAGCGGCATCTAGAACAACCAAGAATTATGCTCACATTACATTTTATTAAGCATGTCGTTATATAATGACTGCGATACATCGTGTCTATTTTTTCTTTACAATTGTTTTTTTTATTCACAGCGAGATCTGGCGATCGAGAACTTCCGTAGCACAAATCCGTTATTTTTTCTCACATTTTCTTTTCTTTCCTATAGTCGTGGCAGGTACAAGATATACTAGAGCCGTTAAGATGCGTTAAAACCATTAAGATGCGTTAAAGCCGCAAAATGCAAAATAGTAGTCCATTAACTCGAATCTAAAGTTTATGCATAAATCTATAATCTTACTAATCTTACTAATATTATTAATAGGTAATTGTTTTTTTATGAAGCTGTAATGTAACTCTTATTAATACATATATATCATCTTTTGGTTTATACTTTCCTAACTCTCTAAAAAAAAACATAATAATTCATATAATAAACGAACGGACTTGTTTTATATTCAACAGTTTTAATTTATTGTAAAATACAATTTACCAAGTTTTGAATATATATAACGATTATTTCTATTATATCTTTAAATTTATTATCTGCATGACATAATGCTAATTATAATTGTAACTGTCAAAAATATAATTCGCAAATAAGAAATAAATTTTTCTGTTGTTCTTGCACATACAACGACTTGATCTTAAAAACAATATTATTGCCAAGAAAAGAAAACATTCATTAAATATTACTGTATTAATTATTTATGTATGTATTTACATATTATATCATATAATTATAATTATATATGTGTATATATGTATGTGTATTTGTTTATATCGAAAAATTTCTTTAGACTGCGGAGACATACTCTTTTGCATTAATATCCCATACGGTTGTCTATGATAATGTTGAGGACGGCATTTCGGTCTGCAAGTATAACAAGTACACAAATATTGCGTTATTATCGATTCCATAACGAAAATATAAGAATTAATTTGTCGATAATCGTTTCGATAGGCATTATTATTGAATTTACAAATAAAACGATGTTCGCGATATTTTTTTTATTATATCATAGCTGTTATAAGCGGACTTCCTTGAACTAATGTTATTTCGAGTAATATTTTAAACAATTTTTTCTTTCCAGAAATCAATTACAATATGTAATTTTATTTTGCTTAAATTATTATGTTTATTCCACTGAGAAATTATTAAGTTTTTAAAGGATTTTTAAAATTAAATTTTAAAGGCACGGTGCAAAAAGGAAAACGTAGAATTTGTGATAAACGACATATGTATAGTGCTCATTGATGTCCAAAAAATAATGTTTATGCATATATAAATTTCTTACTTCAAAAGTGATACAACTAAAATAATTAAGTTTTCCAAAAAAGAGAAAAAACTATTTTTTAACTTAATAAAAAATTAATAATTAGTGACCAATCACATAATTAATAGAAAATTAATAATTAATCAAATAATATCGACATAAAGAATATATATTTAACATGATCAAATATCATTTTTATCATTTTTATTCCAACTTTTATTAAAAAATCACCTTTCTTGAGTTGTGAAGATTTTGACTATTTTTTATGAAGTTAATTTTGATAGTTGATAATATCCTAAGCAGTAAATTAACGTTGTTTGCCGTCAGTTTCATATCAAAGTGACGTTATTAATGGCCTTTTTGATGTCAAAAGAACGTCAGCTTTGGAGTTTATTTAACTCATTCAAAATAACAATTTAAAAAATCATGTTTTTTTAGTTGTATCACTTTTGAAGTAAAAGAGAGATGTAATATCTAATATTGACATATTTATTCTAAGAATATTAAATTTAATATTCTTAATTTAATTTAAGCATAAAATAAACATAAATCAGATATTCTACATATTTACACATCTTATTTTTAGATATTTTTCTTTTATTTCCTTTTATCATTTCTTACGATATATTTATATTTAATAGATATATAAGAATTATTTTGTGGACACTTTTATAGAAAAGGACAAAGAGAGAAATTTTTTGAAAATTAAATAATTTTTATAAATCGTTAGATATTTGATATAAAGAAACCACATTTCATACAATTTATTAATAAACTTTGCGTCATTTAATTATATTATCGTGATTATTTTAGAATATTTTAATATATTTGCCTTGTTCAAAGCTCTGATAGAAAGATTTCAAAATTCTACTTATCTCTCAGATAAGATCTTATAATTGAATCAAGATTTCATATATTTATATAAGATGTTACGCAATTTGTATTGCATCAATTATAAAAATATCAGATCCCATTAGTAGTGACAAATAGTGACTTTATCCAACCATCATCGATCAAAAACTTCTTATACTCTTGTTATTTATAATAATGTTATCCTAGTATTTATGATAATGCTACAGTAATTCTTGTTAAGCATAATCAAAAAGATCATGGAAATTGCTCTTGGTCTTCATTCCAAGAACTGTACTATTTCGCATGCCTCAAATAATTTTTCTTAATTCATCTTTTCTTTCATCCTTTTATTTAATCAACATCTTCGATATCAGTATGGCAATCGCTGATAATCTCTTCAGCGGCATCCGGAACGTGTAGGTTGTTTTCTGTTTTGTTGGTCATAACAATCTGTGATGCGACCAAGATATCAAAATTTTCATACACGTGATTGTAAGCAGCTTCATCTATCTTAGATTCATCTTCGGACCCTTCCATGTCTTCGCTATCGGTGTTTGGCATATCCGATACGTTCTTAGTATCCTCTTTATCGATGGAAACCTCTTCTCGCGATAATCGGTTTCGCACTTCTACAGAGAACGGTCCATCGCCTTCCTTGGTCATGATCATTTCACCGCCAAATTCAATCAGGATGTCCGATCTCGGAGTAACATAAATTATCGGTTGAATATCCTCGTCGCCCTCCATGTCTTCTAAATCTGTTTCCCCTTGATCATCGTTATCAATTACGTTTAAGTTGCTAATATCTTTCTCATCGACCTCGTCGCCATAGATCTCATCGACGTCGGTGAGATTTTCCGCGAAGCTGCTACGACGTGATCGGGATCTGGCTTCACCGTCGGCTATAAGATAATCTAAATCGTCATTGATCTTCATGTCAGGCTCGATGATCTCCGCATTGGTCACAGAGATTAACGGATTCGCTTGCGAAGTTTGCGAAGGGTTAAGTTTGTCGATTTTGCTGGTGATCATCGTTAACTCGCCTTCAGAATCTGTGTCGGAGAAGTGCAACGATGCGTTACTCATCATAGCATTCAAGCGTCTTCTGGCAGATCTGGATTTCCGTTTGATCTTCGTTCCAGAGGAACATTCTTTGTCATTAATTTGACTGTCTTGCTTCATCATGATGCGATCGTGCTCATTGATTTTCATTTTCGTCGCCATGTCTACTTAATTTCTTATGTGTTTAACGTCCCGATCGTAAGTGCAAACTACTAATGAACTTAAAAATATCTGAAACTGAAAATAATGAGAAAAAAAATTAACTTTAAAGAAAACACAAAATAAAATTTTAAATAAAAATTATTCAAAACTAAACGGAAAATATAATTAAAAAATGCAAAAATGAAATAAGCTTATAATTAGTAAAAATCTATTTTAAATATGATCTTGTATTTAAAACAGATATTATAATTTATAAATTTATCTCAATTTTGCATCAAACTCTTCGACTTTAATGAGAACATTAATAAAAGAAAAAGAGGAAATTATTAAAAATGAACAAATTCATGATAAAACTAAAAAGACTCACGTTTTAATAATTATATGTGGATGCTTGAAAGAAAGATAGATAGAAATTTGCACCGTTCTCTTCATCGGTACAGATAGAACTAAAGAAGTCCGCCACCGACACTTTCAAGCATTTGTTGATGCTGTTACGTTTAATTAAGTTAAGGAAGCCTCACTCAACTCTTAAACCGTAAGCCGATTAGCTTTCTCCCCTTAAATTATAAAATAGAATGACAATCGAATTTCATCATTTTCAAGTCCAGACGAAACGATATTCGACAAAGACTTTTTCTCGACCTTTTTAAAACATTTCCTTTTTTCATGTTGCACTTTGCTTACGAACGACCTACATCGCCAGACCTTTCTTAATTCACTTATCAGTGAATACGATATAAAATATCTTCACGTAATAAAATATTCATCGACAACACTTAATGCTTCATTACGCAAGTTCTCTTTTTGCACCTTGCATTTTTAGTGTTATAGACGAAATCGATTTTGAAGTTGAACTTTTTCAATTGAAATAATTTAATATATGCGACCCATTATTTTGGAATATTTATATTCGACTTATATATTAATATGTGTCAAGTATATTCTATTTTCTACATTTTTTTATATCATACCTGTTTGTTCCTTTTGTAATGTATCTGTTATGAATTTCTTTTCTGTTGGTGAGAAAGTTTCTTTGGGCTTATCAGTTTTTTCCATTTGTTCCATTTTGTACTTTGATTTATAGTAATCTAATTTTTGATTTATAACATTAGAATCTTCGTAACCTGCAATATATAATAATCAAGATATTATTAATAATAATTATACACAATTATTATTAATAATACATGCATAAAGATATTGCTTATAAATCTTTAATTTAATTTTGATTTAAGATCCTTTAATAAATTTTAATTTTGTTTTCAAAAAATATTTCTTTTATTTTTTAGATAAAAAATTTATATACAATACGCAGACAATAATATCAAGATATTTTGTACTTTTTATTATAATGTGTCATTAACTAATTATATATTTAATAAGATAAATTTTCTCTATTCATTAATTTAAAAATCTTTTTACAAAATCAACATAAAATAATTTTATAATTATTAAAATAATTATATTAGAAATTTATAGCATTGTCATTTAATCTATTTTATTTATTACGAGGAGAAAATATAAGAATTTCAAGTACGTTTTTTAATTTTTTGAATTATAATATTTGATGAACGTACCTTTTAATTTTTTCTGTATATCATGTTTAATTATATTTTCAGGAAGGACAATATTTAACACACAAATAGGCTGCTGAGGTGGTTCTCCTTTAGCAACTTTTGGTTCTCGCATGAATAACATTCTGGCTACTGGATCCAGTAACGGATCTTTTACTTTAACATGGAATGATAATCGATTCTGTCGGAAAGCCCTAAATGTGAACTTCAATTGCATGCCAGATTTTGTTACCGGTACTAAGTTTCCACTAAATTCAATATAAAGATCTTTCCCGTCAAGTGCCTATTAAACAAATACTTGTAAATCATTAAATCTAACCAATTAACATATTATATTAATATTTTTCAAATAATGATTTTATTTTATGTATTCGAAATTATGTATTCGAAAAATATGTTATTACTAAAACAAATAAATATATCAATATATCAATAAATATATCAAAATACTCCTTTTATATTCAATCTAAGAATAAAGAAATAAGTAAAAATGATATCTAGTAAAAGATCTAAAAAAAATTATATATCCCATAAAGTTTATTTTTAAAATATTTTCGAGATAGTTTAATATGT
>Ga0157364_1005121_pt1 | contig 13261 bp, 5 predicted proteins | sample AttsexASBM2_FD_111476 | JGI IMG/M metagenome (GOLD analysis project Ga0157364, IMG submission 111476) | Fungus gardens microbial communities from leaf cutter ant in Ribeirão Preto, State of São Paulo, Brazil - Atta sexdens ASBM2 | ecosystem: Host-associated > Fungi > Mycelium > Unclassified ... | reverse complement strand
GACGAATTTTACTTTATGGACCTTGCATTTTTTCTTTCCACCATTTTTTATTTTCAATAATGGTAGCAAAATAGACATATTTTATTTTTCTGGCTAATAGAAATATTGATAAGAAAAGTGAAAAAAAAAAAGAAGAAGAAGGGAGGATGGGGGGGGGGGGGGGGGGGGAAAGGGAGAAAAATGGGAAGGATGGATGTATTAGTGCATCGATGGCGATTAACTCAGGAAGAGTCCCTGCGACGCGCCGAAACTGGTTCCCATACCGGAACGTCTTGGCGGGAAACGTCGGCCAATGGTAAGCGTCGTCGTTCCTCACCGTTTGGAATGCCGTTCGGCGAAGATTCAACGCCTCTGGGAACCGTGAGACGTGGAAGAAGAACATTTGCATTCGCCGCGAGATACGTACAGTAAATTTCCCGCGCCGCGAGATGCTGGGATCCGATATTTGGGAGAATCCGACGAGTGTTTAAGTCTTCGCGGATTACTGCGGCTTTCCGACTTTTCGCCCGCTCTTTGTGGCTTATCGACGTCTCATTCGACGAGATGTCGACGTGAGTAGTAGGAAGATAACGAGGACAATGACCAGACCACAACAAAGTAGCAACGTTAAAAGGGGCTTGAAGATTTAATTAAAGGGTTTATACGGGTTCTTGCGGGATTAAGCAGAAAAGCAATATAAATTTTCTCCTTTTTTTTTCTTTAGTTTTTAGTTTTTTCTTTGTTCTCCTAGTTTTTCTTTAATGACAATTCATGAAAACGATAGCGATTTTTTTAAAGATAAAAACTTAAGGATTTTGAAATTTTCGCGAAATATAATTCTTGATACATATACTGCGGTTTCTTCAAAGCGAATATCTTCGCACGAACACGGTTGAAGTTGGCATCCCTGCAGATGATATCAGTTTCTTCCCGCGCTTTCAAGAGGATAGTATCACAAAGAAATGAAAGATGTTTTCTGAAAATCTTAAAACTCTTCCCTAGATCCCTGTATGTAAAGAAAATTCTGGCTCAATATGTAAGCTGCAATATAAACTTCATGTAGCAATTACTTTCTCGCAGTGAATTGTTCAATTGACTATAATTATTTGACAACAATATATTTGACAAATGTTCTTACAAAGCAAAATTATAAAATCCTAAATTTTTATAGCATTTATTTTAAATAATAAAATTAATTTTTAAAAAATCACTCATAAAATGTATGCTTAAAAATAAACTTTAAAAAGCAAGAATCTACTTTCTTTCGTGCTCCAATTTTTATACGGCATTGTAACAAGCAAATTAACTATTCGCAAATGAACTATTTAATTACAGAGTATTGCAAATTTTTATCTTGATGTTCTCATAAATTGATTTTTCTGTTTTATTTTCTCTCTGCTAGTTAACCGACCCGGTCGTTTACATCTTTGGCGTCTCAATCCTCTCCGATTTCAGATTAGCTTGCAAACATCGTTATCAGCTCTACATCGCGAGTTTTTTCACGATAGAACTTCCTGGGAAGGGCGCAGTTTAAACATGCTGGTTATCATAATACCAAGATAAAGTTTAAAGCTCGGCTCCTCTTTAACGTTAACGATAAAAATGGCGCTCGTAGAATCAGCTGCTTCCTCGCGCGCAGTTCGGTTGGAAACGGATACAATACGCGGTACTGTTTGATAAAAAAAATATATAGCCTAAAATTCGATATCAGTCTAAAATTCGCGATATCTAAATAAAATCGAATATCCGATATCAATACTTTCCATTCAAACCCAAGAAGAGCTCATTTTCTACTTATAACTTGCCTAATCTATTAAGTAAGACCATTTTATCTTTTTTCTGATTCTAATAATCATTGATAAAACTGTTATTTAAACTGGTCCTAATTCTGGAAAGTTATTCTTTTCATTCTATTCTACTTAATAAATTAAAATGATGAAATATTAGGTAATTGTTTATACAAATATTTCTCAATTAGTAACCAAGTTTAAATAAGGAAAAGCACAAAACGAAACCTCTACTCTATGATAATTACATTTCTATATGAGCATGATGTTTTAGAATAATTTGATGTTAATTGGCAATAAATATTATAGTTTATGTATTGTAGACAACATCAGTAATGTTAACTAGAAAAAAAATCAAATTGTATCCCGGATACCATGATTATTCGGATGCCGTGACTATTTGAATTCCAGCATCTAACCATTAAGATTTTGACCGTTAGATTATAACCATTTGAAATACTGCGTCGTAGAACACGTTCTACTACGTTCTACAAAGTAGACTTTCGAAGTAGACTTTCGGTCGTATACTTCTCTTCATACAAAGATAAATAGAGGCGGTAGAATGTAGAAGAGAAGGAACGCAGGACCAGTCGCGGGAGTAGACGAGGGGGTAGATGGCTAGGGCCATCAAGAAAGGCCCTTAAAGAAACGAAGCATACCAAGAGGAAATAAATTCTTCGCCCAGCAACAAAGAAAACCAATACTTGTCCATCCTTCTTTCTTAATTACGATATCTTTTCACGTTTCCCACATTAATTCAGCCACAACAAAATCACAAAAATACGTTAACTTCAATACGGTTCTACGGAACATTTTGATTTGTAAGCGATAAATCGCCAAATTCGGCGAATAAATTAATTTATTTTGTTGTTTTTAATCAACTGTATAACTTACAATAAGACATAATCAATCTATAGACATATCTTAAACATATATTTTTGCGAATGCACGACATGCATGATCATTTCATTAGACACATTAAGAACAAAGAGCATAAGGATGTAATGGTTCCCAAGGAATATCGAATTTTTTCTCCATCAACGTTTCAGATATCCTATGTCATTTTATACCCTTCGATTCTATCGAAAACCTAACACGTGTAATTAAATCTGCAGGACCACCCAAAGGACGAAAAGTAATACTTGAAGTCTTTGACGAAAGTCATTAAGTTGTAAATATTTAAAGCTTCTCTAAATCTTTAGTAGTTCTAGCAAATTATTCTTCTTATCATACTCTCATTTGAGACATTAAAGTTATGAAGTAATAATAAGCAATTGTTTAGGCAAATATGTCTAAAAAAATTTTGAAAAGTTTAACAACTGTAATAAATAATCTCCTTTGCGTTTGTCTTTTTTAATCAATTCCCAAATCTTGAAGATACAAAAAAGACTCATCATTTTGAATTTTGTCTTATACTTTGAGCGTTACGATTATCAGCATGACTACAATATTTTCGTCTACGTGATATGAATGACTTTTTACTTCGCAGAAAGATGCATAAAGAAGACGTGTGTGATAGTCCTAGATCGTGGGATAAAGCAAAACATTTCCTCTTTTATAGTGCAGAAACGTAAAACACCGACAGGAAGCTGACAGAAATGCGGGAGGCGTAAAGGCTTAGCGACAAGAGCGCTGTCATTTCCCGCCAGTCTCAGATTAAAAAGAAATAGAAGAAGAAGGAAGAAGAGAGACGAGAAATGCCGTAGGCCGGGACTGGGTCCGAGCTTGGACTTAAGTTTAGATGGATGTATAGTAACCTACCGTTCGAAAACGGCGATACCGACGACGAGACCGCGTCTAAAGAGAGAAAAGGGCTCTCAGTGAAACGCGATGAATGAATCGCGAGCATGAATGGAGCCCTCGGTGGCAGTGTAACGAACGGAAAAGCTAGGGTCAATTCTCACGCAACTGACGAACTATACAGAACGCGTTCCTACGAATTAATAAACGCGCGACTATTCCTAATCGCGTCTAAGAAAAGCCGTTCACTTTGAAGCGCCGGTCAGATATCGTGACACGTTTCGAAAGCATCGACGAACGACGTGTATCGAATAGAGGATGAACGCGCTTAAAGACAGCGCAACAGCTGTGATAATAACTTGCGCAGGTTTACAGTAAATAATGCCATCGTCGCAAACACTTGTTTCAAGTGTACTCTTTCTGTTTCGAAGGAGGACTGTTAAGTTATCAGGAAATTTTTCGAGTAATTAACGAAGAGTAATTGTTTGATTTCGAATTCTAGTTTCGAATAACAAATATATTTATTATGTACTAACAATACAAGTTTTGTTACTTAATTCCTAGAACATCTTGCTATCAACTTGTTTTTATTGTCTTTAATAACGATTTCTTTCATGTTTCTGATATTTCCTCACACTGTTAAAAATGTTCTTAAATTTTATTAACTTTTAAGTTACACAATTTGAATTTAATTTCATGACATAAATTTAATGTACATGTTCATTTCATTTAAGTAATTACTGTAATTTAATTTTCAATTAAATCATTCATTAATTTTAATTTCGTTCATAATCACGAGCTTCATTTACATGTAAAGGAAGCTCATGATTACATTTCTAACAGTAGTATGATAAGTGATATATTATTCGATTCCATTTAAATAATCCTTAATATCAATCAAAACTTTTTCATTTTAGTTAAAAAATTCTTAATTCAGTATCCTCCTTTTAATACTTTAGTTTGTCTTCTTTATTTCAATCGTTCAAGAGATTGGCAATCAAGAGAGTTTCGACTCCACATAAGACAAAAAGTTGTAATTAAAATTAAGATCACGATTTAGTACTTTATATATTCTTGCGACATTTAAAAGTAATCATAAATTATCGTCTTAATTAAATCGAAAAAATCGCGAATAACGCAGCACAATGTACGAATGATAAAACATTATATGCACAATATTGAAAATTAATAGACAAGGATTAATATAGACTTACCCTTCGTTTCTCTGATCATTCACACGATGAGAAGTACCAAAGATACCTGAAACCAAAGACAGAAAGACGTTAGACAGATCGTGTTCCACAACAGCACAGTTGCCTGTCATCGAAATGAATTTTATAGGAAGATCGTGGTCTTTCGGAAGAGATCACAATAAACATAAAAATCACGTCTCGCGCGCTGCAGAAATATCGGCACCATCGGCGGAGATTCGCACGCACAAAAGACTGGACCAGTAAGATTGCCAATGGGAACACGTGTTCTCTTTCATAGGACCGCACATGGAACCGTATGCATCCCATTCTCGCGAATCTCCTAACCGCAAGATGCGAACTAGACGCGGATGTGGGTCATCTTGTAGATGCCATGAAATCACGCGCGATCTCGCGGTCGCTCGTTCGTTTATTTGCTCGGATGGTTGTTCTTTATTAGTTAGGGCTTTCATTTTATAACAATTGGTCCTGCCAAATCTATAGTGCCGCGAGCGAAGAAGTAATAATCAGGCATTATCATGCTGCCCGGCATTATCATTGTCGCTATCGTAGAACTGCTAACACCATCTGCAACTCGCCATTCAACCCGAATCACAATCTCAGCGGAGTCCAATCTCCGCGTGACAAGTGCACCCCAGGTATCCCGAAATCTGAGAAACGTGGCAGAGGTCGCACGTGCGTGCCATGTGGGACACGCATCGAGAAAAATCGTTTTGTCTACACATTGCATTTTAAAATGATTGAATTGCCCTTCATCCTATTCATTCTCATTGAATAGGATATTACAACTGACCAAGTGTTTGCTATTCCAAAGAACAATTCAATATTTTTATACATTTCCACAGTAAAATTGATTAAGAATTTTTATTTATCGATTTTATTTATTATAATAATCTCCATGAGATACTTGGGACACGCGAATTCGTTTATTTACATTGATTAACTCTCATTGCTTCCGTTCGTTGCGCAAACTGTATACATCCTATCTCCCACATAATGTAAGACCAGTCTGCAGTTAGGCCGGAAGAATGGTATGACATGGAGGGACCGGTCGTTAATCGTTTCATGTCGCACCAATGAAAAGACGAGGGGTACGATCTACGATGCACCGAACATCCTCAGCGATGAAACGTTAGCATGTGGCATATGTGTCTCATATATCTTCTATTTTTTATCTCTCCTGATACAGAAATATTTTAATATACGGAAAGAACGATTTTGCTAAAATATTAAAAAAGTTAACTAGAAACATACAGATCTGAAAATAATTTTGTTGGACCATCAAAATAATTAGAATGCTTCATTGATAACGTTGCAAGAAATTTTAATATTCTAGTAACCAGTTTAATTCTATATAATTATTTTAATGGTCCACAAACAAAAAATTATTTTCAGATCTTTAGCTAGCTAAATTTTTAGATATTTCACAAAATCATTTCTTCTATATGTAATTACAGATCGCAAATGCTCCTTTAATTATTCTTCTCTTTTTATGATAATCAAGTAAATTCATTTAAAACGTAAAAATATATATCATAAATGTAATATTTTTACATAACTAATTTTAGCGAATACTTTTAAAGCAGATGCTATTTAATTACAAAAGAAAAGCTGAAAAATTATGTTGACTGAAAATATAATAGATGTCGCATTGACGTATTTGATAATCACATGATATAGTAATATTGCATCATGTGATTATCAAATATGTCAATGATACATTTAATATGATACATATTTAATATGATACATTTTTTATGACTATATAATTTATTCTGCATTTTGTATCTGATATCTTTTTCATGTTATATTATTTGGTTACCGAGTAAGATATTATCCCGAACAGAATACTTCTCGCTACATCTCCCGCCAGGAATTTGTTCCTAAATTTAGACTAAATCCCACTAAGAGGGAGACATTACTTGACAAAAGATGGTTTCGCATTTAGAATTTTTCTTTCTCCAATTTTTCAAAAATAAACCGGTCGACACTTTGCCGCTCGATATCTATCTCGAAAAGATAAATGAAACATATCTTTCAAGAATAGTTACAGCCAAAATCAAATTTTGAATTTTGAATCATGCATGAATTAGATTGAAAAGAATGTATTCGACAAGAGATCGAATGCAAAAGGAATGCGATTAAGCGAACTTCAAGGCAAAATCTTTACCGAATGGCAGATAAGAGCAGAATAAAGTAAAAGAGAGCCACATACATTGTAACGCACTTCCACAGGAAGTCGGAGGCATCAACCGTGACACGCACCCTCGCGCTACTTACTCGTGTAGAATGGATTCACGCGAATTTCCAGGCGAGCGTAGTGCCTGAAATGGAGAACCTTGGTCTCGTAAAGGTCAACGTATCACTGATTTCAACGTTCCTTCTCGGTCCGTTTCCCTCATATTGATGCTTGTACCTTTCACCAACCTTTCTACCTGAACAGTAGTATTTCCTTAGCATTGCTAAATATTTCGCGGCAGTCTGCTTACCACCTTAGATCTCGTGCAAGTTGTCATAAGAGATTAATCAACAGATGGCGGAGCGTATTTATGAAATTAAGTATGAAAATCTATCGTGATAAACCTATGGCACAAGGGAACTTTATGGAGTAATTAGATTCAACTTGGCCCTACTTTTTCTGAATTTTAATTCGAGGGGCTGACAAACTTAAACATTTATTTCTGTCCTAGAATACATTATCTAATAACAGGTCATACAAACAAAAAGAATTAAAATTAGACAGCAATAAAATATTATTTTATATTCTTACTCGCATTTATTATTAATTATTAATTATACTTAATTATTAAAAACTTATAACAACTGTGATGAATTCATGAGATTTTTCTTTTAATCATTCGATATATTCAACCCGCATTTTTAATAATTATATAATTGTATCAATATTATAAAATAAATAAATAAGTTGTAAATATAAAATATTATACAATTAAATTCACCCAGAAAACACATAAACATTGTCTTATAATCAGACTTCTATAATTAATTAGACTCACTTCGGTTGTTTAGACAGAGATAATATAAGTGGTGCCGAGAAATTCTTGTCTATGTTCACTTATGCATGTATGTGTACCTACTTATGCATGTATGTGTACCTACTATCTTTATACCTATCTTTTAAGTATACAAATGATCTGAGTATATCACGTGACCATGAAATGGCAGCTCTATCAGAGGCACCGCTTGGCAACAAACATAGCGGCGAAGTAAATAGTCTAGTTATAGAAGTCTGTGCTTTTAATGGTCAAAGATATCGATGTTGACAATACAACACAGAATATTGCGAGATGCAACGACACGCCCGATTTATTCATCAATCTAATCGTGTTTGTAGGCAGAATGTTGCTGTTATAATTAATAATTGAGCCGATGCGAGCATAACTTTGCTATATTAACGTAAAGTCAACTGCGAGAACGACCATTAGTCTCCCCCACTAATTAACGCGACATTCCCCAGTGAGCAACAGGCAGCGGCTGCGGCTGTGTAACATGTGCAAGTACGCTTCAACGGTCGTAACTCCACTCCACAGCGAAGCCACGAGAAGCAATGCGTGCATGGCAAGCAGACCAAATCATAATATTAATATGACGCGCGAGAGAGAACGAGAGGAAAAGAACGAAAGGAAGCGGGATAGTATCGAGAACACTTCTAATTTTAGATAAACGCCTCACGACATCCGTTTCCTATACGCGCGCAAACACCAGGAACACGTACACCCGCCAGCCGTTTCCCGCCAGCGTGGGGCCCTCATGTGAGATTAAGGGTATGGATCCCGCGAGTACAGTTAAAAATAAAGCACACCCTGTGCTTCGCCGCGTTTTAGCCGAGAGAAAAAAAGAGAGATATATGTCTATTCCGGGACAAATTTCGTTAACCCTCCGCGAGATCCTGCGTCTAATTCTCTGGATGTAGCCGACACACATGACGAATCTTTCAGAGGAAAACGAGGAGACACGTAATACGATAATAATATCTATCGCAAATAATTCTAAACCGTTCCCATAAGCAAATAAGTTACAACTGACTGAGCTTGTACGTTTACTTTACCCTTTTACGGTTCCCTATCTCTTTTTAATTCTGCCTTCAAAAGTAAACGAATAATCAGTTAAACCTCAGTTAACATGTTAACTGCCACTGTGATAGTTACTAATCAACGTTACGATAAGATATAACATTGACCCAATTCTCAAAAGTGCCTTGGGTCAAATTAAGAGAGTTTAGACTTCCAGTTGTATTTAAATCTTAGCTGTTGCGACAATTATCTGACTAACAAATAATATTTAATTCAATTCAATATCGTAATCAAATGTTCAAAGATATTAACTAAAATAATATTTTTATAAACACCTTCCAAAATAAATAATTATAATAAAAAAGTTTTATTACGGAAAGAACGGTTTTATTGAAGTATGACGGATTAGCTAGATGAACATAAATTTTGGTCTATCAAAATAATTATGCAGGACAAATTGATTGTTAGAACGTCAAAACTTTTTGCAGTATTGCTTGAGTTTCCTAAATAATTATTTTCATGTTCCAACAAAATTATTTTCAGATCTTTAGCTAAATTTTCAGCATTCGCAAAATTATCCCTTCCAGAAAAAAAAATTTATTTTTTAATAAACTCCTAATTTCTTATAAAAGTTATTATTTAACCCTTCACAAACTTACCTCGATGTCTTACGAGAATAAATTCTTTTTCTCTTTTTAAATATATATTATATTATCGTTTGTTCATTGATAAATGATACAATTCCATTAGAACCATGTACATCGCAAGACAGGCGAAACACAACGTTACATTGTCATTAACCTGCGACAAACGAATGTATACTAGCTCGTAACGTACCCGCACGTGGCATCCACGAGCCGGTTGAATGATAACCTATCGACCCTCCCAATACAGAATCTCACTATTGGTGAAACTTGGGGAGAGAAGGGGAGGGGGAAGGGGAAGAACACCAAGTACTCACCAGCTCCCGCTCACTCTAGACCGGTACCCGTACGCTATGTCGCTGATCACAAAAGACACATTCGGCGTGTGTGCGTTCGCATATGCAGGCGGAAATCGATATTACAATCAATCGTATCGAGCTGGGTCTCATCAAGTTCGTTGACTTCTATCTTCTGTCACTGGCGTATATGTCACTATCTAAATGCTGTGTCAAAAAAATTGCTAAGACGAAATTCGAAATTCGCAAACAAACAAAGCGCGGAAGAGAAAGAAAATCGAAAAGTACATGTGAGAAAAGGGTGAGGAAGGTCGAGAGAATCGACGTCTTGCCGACCTTTTCTCTTCTCCACCTTCCTTCTCTCTCCTACCCCTCTCTTCTCTTCTCCGTCGCGTTCGGGGACGGGCATCGCGCTATCCTACGACAATGTATGACGGCACGAGCCAAGTCGAGGGGTTGGGGTCGCACCGCGCGCGTTTCAGGGTACGTAGTTACGTGTACGTATAGGGGTGGGTCGGTATTCAACTACGGCTACGCGATGCCAGGTGGTGACTGCCGCCCCATGTGTGCTCATATGTCTGCCCCCCAAGTGGCGTTAGTTCGTCGCTGGCTGGCGCAATGTATGATCTAAGTGTGTGTATGCAAAGGAATATGAACGCGTCACGCTATGCGCCTTCGACAGCATCGATGCGATTCCTCGGTTAACCGCCCTGATGGGCGTGATCCTGGTCGTACATTTATATCTCTTACAACTCCATTCGCGCGGATAACCATACGAAAAACCGCGTACATTTAGTTTAAAGATATCACCGGAAACACTTGAATTATATACGATTAAACTATCCTGTTTTTCACCCTTTCATTACGATCAAAGATCAAAAAGTATACCGTTACAACGTTATGTCATTGTAAATTGGTTAGTCTGGAAACTCTATAATAGAGTCTAGCCACGAGCAGTTTTGTAATAAAATAAGAGTGAGAAAGAAAGATATATATTATCTCTTTTTATATATGCTGCTTCATTTTAACTTACTCAAGTTAATAAAAAGAACGGATTAATCAAAAGTTTCTTATCTCGTGACCAGATTCTAGTTTATACTGGAGGTAAGGTCTTGTAACAGAGTCTATGAGCAATTCTATCAGAATCCTACGAGAGAGAAAGATATAAGTACTTTTTCCTGTATATGTATTACTTTATAATCTACTTACTGTTCTGTTCTGTAATAATTATAAAGTGAAACAGTATATAAACAGACAAAAAGTATATAGATTCTCTAAAATTTTTAGAGTGAATCTCATTCTGAAGAGTGAACTCTCATTGTTAAAAATTGAAAATTGAATCACTCTTTATCACGACTGGCTCAATTTTCACTTTTTAAAGATTTAATTCTAAAGAATTTAGATAGCACCTTTCTCTTTTTTTTTTACAAAACTCTAAACTATTATTGGATTTTTAATTTATACATATATAAATTATACATTTATAATTATACATTTATAAGTGTTTACATTTATAAAGTGTTTCATTAATCTCTATGAGTATTCTATATTTTACAAATTGAATTAATGAGATATTTTATAAATAGATATGCTGCCTAACTGAAAAACGTTTCGATAAGAGGTATCATATTGAACTATGCACTAAAGACTGAGAATTGTAAATTGTAAATTAGAATTCAATTATTCATAGGAATACAACAGATAAAGTTTAAAATTATCTGATTGATCGAATTCTAATCTTCAATTTATAATCTTCAATCTCAATAGTTCGATACAGGCTTAAAATACGTTGCCTACGAGGGACATATTCGACTATCCGATATCGATTGGCGGGACCAACCGGTCCAACCGGCGCGTGCCACGGTTGCAGAGACCGCGCTATGAATTTGCCCGACGCGAGCGATTCACGTGCGTGCACGCGTGTAATTGCATTTAGAGGGAAGGGTGGGAATCATATACTGTCCAATGGAGGATTAGAAAATCTAGGAGGATGTGTCGACAGTAATAAAACAATATTTGAGCAAGATAAAGAAGCAGACAAGTAAACTGTTGCGATGCCAACGAGGCCAACGAGGCCATCGCCATCGGTATCAGCCAGCGGCTCGCTAAACACGTGGTGCACCGTGGTGCAACGAGATAGAACGCTCGCACCATGTGCTATATATTTTAAACATGCTCGCACAGGTGTAACCTACCCCACCGTGTCCGTCGAGGGCGGCGGCCCTTGTTTCGCTTCGGAGTCATTCTTGCAAAGCCTAACTGTCGTAATCATCTCAAAACTCGTAAAAAAACTCGAGTATGTGCTCACTATAAAAATAAAGTCATAAAACGAGAATCCTTTCTGATATCATAGGAGGTACCTCCAATGCATAAAAATATACTTTCAGTTAAATATATATATGTCTTTTAAAATTGTGTCTCTTAAATTATTCATAAGTTACAGCATATAAACAGAATGCAGACAGACAAACAGATAGACAGTTCAAATAATTATGCAAGGTCCAATTTTAATTTCTTTTCTAATTTGTGGATTTTATTTTGTATAACAAAAATCGAGATTTTGATATAATTCTCGAGTTATTTATACGCGAGAAAGAAATAGCAATTATTTAATTTCCAGACACTACTTCAACAGAAATATAAACTGCCGATTCTATTCAATTTATTTATACTCAACAGAATTTTAAGATTATGAAAATATTTCGCTATTTTATGCTACAAAATAAATAAATTTTAATAAACAAGAAAGAATTTCAAATTAATTATTTATTATGGCAAATTAAACCAGACATCGCAACGAGACTAGACGAGAACTAAACGTGGTTCATCATTTCTCAATCGGAAAAATCTTTATATGAAAAATTAAAGTTTTGAAGTACACTGTATATAGATATTTTCTATACGAGCTTCCGTCATATCACTCACATTAAGTATGTACGTTAAACCATCTGACGCGGGTATTATCTTCCTGTAAGTACAAGCATCAGCTGGGACATCGGCCGCTCATTCTTTCTGTTAATGTAGTCAAATTTACCTGTGCATCATTTTATGCACTGTTAATGTAGTCGGATTTACCTGCGTATGTTCCTCGTTCAGAGAATGGACCGCACGGCGATTTCTCTTTGGCTATCACTCGTAAAAAAAGATGTACGCCGTTTGAACATGATTCGTTAGTCGGATTCCCAGCATCGTGGTTAATGTGCGTGTATGAATCATTCTGTTATATCCCATCGTACCCCACTGCATAGTTCCTAAAGGTCCCGAAGGGTAGTCCCCCATCCAACCGTTTCGAGTTTTTTGCGGTGATAAGTGATAAGGCCATTGAATATCGGAAGATTAAGATACAAATTGATAAACTGTCACGTTTTCACGCAGCGACATTAATCAATATTAAATATAAATAATAACTAATAAACTTAAATGGATGTTCGTATCAAGACTATGCAAATAACAATCTTCAGGTCAGAAATGTAAACTTTAAACAATATAGTGAAATTTATACAAAAAATCTGAAAAAGTAAGCTTCTATTCTGAATAAAAACCAGCTACGAGTTAATTATATTCAGTCGT
>Ga0157364_1005120_pt1 | contig 13262 bp, 6 predicted proteins | sample AttsexASBM2_FD_111476 | JGI IMG/M metagenome (GOLD analysis project Ga0157364, IMG submission 111476) | Fungus gardens microbial communities from leaf cutter ant in Ribeirão Preto, State of São Paulo, Brazil - Atta sexdens ASBM2 | ecosystem: Host-associated > Fungi > Mycelium > Unclassified ... | reverse complement strand
TTAGACCTCAGACTTAACAACATTAATTTACATCAATTATTTCTGTTGATACTACTCATTATCTATTATTATTATCTCTTTATACTAAACCTCTGAAATACTACTAAGTTCAAGTATCACAACTAGTGAGTAGCTTATTTGTAATAAACTCTTTATTATCTCCTCCAAACTCTATTTTTATTTTTTCTAAAAATTTTCCTACTGTTTCAAATTCTAACATTCCTATTTCTAAGTTATTTTATTTTATTTTTGGTTTTTATTTTCATTATTTTAGACTTAGACAAATGAGTATGATATAATATAATATACAATATAAACATAACACCTATTATAAAGTAGTTACAGTCATAGGTCACACAATCATATGATATAGAGAAGATTATAGAAAGTTCTAGAATAGATAATATTATATAGCATAGTAATAACATGTTGGTCTTATAAATTAGAATAGATTAGTTGTAGTATGTACACAGATTATAGTCTGTAGTATATAAGATAGACTAGCTTGTACTGGAAACTCCATTGAGTTCTCTTATATTACTTAATACAAGAGTATGTCTTTCATCTTAACTTTGAGACTCAAATTATAACAATTTCTATATATATAACTTATATACTATTATAGATTCTCTAATCTTACTAGCTTTCTCATTAAACAAAGACAGTTTGGCTATCTCTGCATAAAACCTATTGCTAGACCTTGATTCAGCTTCTTTTCTTAATACTATCAACTATTTCTTCATTCTTACTCTGCTCATTTTGTTATTGTAGTAAAAGTAATATTTGTTTGATTGAGCTATATTAATCTAAATCAAAGCTAAGAAAAAAAGCAGGACTAGTATTGGCTCTATTTTCAAATTCCATCTCAAATTTCATCTTTGTAAGTATTAATAAATCCTCTTTAAGTTCTATCTCACACTATTTACTAACTACTTATCTTACTACTCTACTAACTACTAGCCTAATTGAACTATTACTATCAGAATTGAAGATGATAAACTCTATTTATTTTCATTTTTTTAATTCAGCAATTTATTATATGGAATATAATAGTAGACTATGACAATTACAAAATAACTACTTAAATAAGAAAAGGAAAGTAAGAAAAAGCAAAAAGAGATAAAAGAAGAAGACAAAGAAAACTAATGTCAAAAAGAAAAAACCTCTCTTTTAAGTAATATTTTCCTAAAACTAAAATGCTCTAGAATTGAATTCTAGAAGAGTAAGAATATTTTTAAGCAATTCTTTCTTTAGATTCCAATATTATAACTTAAGACTCAGAGTAGAGTCAAAAAATAACTCTTGTATTTGAGTAATATAAGAGAACTCAATAGAGTTTTAGCTACAAAGTGTCTACCTTATATATATTTGGTTTATAATCCATGTTACACTAACCTAGCCTATCCTAAAAGAACATATAGTATGATATCATTGTTTTCAGATCTTTTTATATACTTCTGTGTGCTATGTAATTGTGTGACAATGACTTGTGACTAATGTGTGACAATTTGTAACATTATATTACTCCTAATCCTAAGTCTAAAAATAAATGAAAAGCAAAATAAAAATAATTAAAGTCTATTATTTTCAACTCTTATATTTAAGACTTTTTATACTATGACCACTTAAAAGAAATGTGTCTCCTTGTTTTAATAAGGCAACTATTCTATGGACATGTAATAGATTCTTTAGAAAAGAACCTAAGCCTATACTTAATAATTGGTGCATGATTTGTAACCAGCCTGGTAATGTATATACATATTGAATTTAAAGAACTGAAATGTTTTAGCCAAGCTCTATCCTTGGTATATGTTAGACAAATTGAAGTGTTGTCATTGTTGTTTAGCTCAAGAAAATTTCTCTCTTTGTATTCTGATGCTTGAAAATACATCTGTTATTTACACAAAATAGAATCGCACTCTTCTTTTCTACTAAACTCCTATGACAATAAGTATGGGTTAATTTTAAAACATCTTGACTCTTTGTCAACTAGTAAGTGTGGAGACTACTCAACACTTTCTAGACAATCAACAGAGTTATTGGAACTTTTATTGAAGAATTTCTCAAGATTCTTTGATATAGCAATAGAGTATAACTGATATAGATGAATTATTGTATTGAAGATCTGTTTGACAGCTGGAATAGCATCTGTGATACCAATGATGTATTTAATGTCTTATAAATGTGTGATACTGGTGAAAGACCTCTTGTTGAATTTCCCAACATCTTCATACTCTTGATGGTTAATAATGCTTTGTTGGCATAATAATAGGTATGATGTCAAAATGAGAGTTTTCTGTCAAAGAAAAATCCCAAATATTACCAAGTATCTTTTAGTCTCAGAACCACATCTTATAATTGTCTCAAATTTAGAGAGAGAGAATTAAAGTTCTTTGTTGCTCTGGAGAAATAAAAAAATTCAGACTTATTATGCTCAATAACAAGCCCAAATTGTCCAAAAAGAGAAGAAATGATACTATAACTACAAAAAAGATTTGTGTTTGCTTTTTTGAAATATTTTTCCTGAGAAAAATGAAGACCATTGCCCACAAATAATAAAATGGAAATAAAAATAGAAATAGAAAGATTTTGTTCTTTTTTCCCAATATATAAAAAATAAGAGCAATATAAAGAGCAGAGAGAATAGATGAGAGAGTGAATTCCTGAACAATACCAACATCAGCTCTGAATAAAGAAGAAGTGAAGCTATTTCAAACATATTAAGTCTGTTTTTTAATTAAATAATCAGAGAAAAATTGGAATATTCTAAAATCAAAGTCTACTTTGTTTAGAATCATAGAACATAGCTGATAATTTAAGAAGAGAAAAAATTGTGCTATGTCAAATACAAGAGTGTTAATATAAAGTCCTTTTACCTATTCTATACAAACAAGATAAGTTAAGTAAATACCAGCATCAATTATTGAATATTGCTTGATACCTTCCAATTGACTTGGATGGATAAAGTTTAATGTAATAGAGTGTACTTGAAGTCTACTGTTTATCATTTTCTTAATTAATTTTTCTAGCATATTGAGAAGTATAACTCTTGTCAGATATTGCTATTTCTTGAATTCTGCAATCAAAGAATACTCTTTTAGCTGTTTTAACTATTTTTTGTACTTATTCTAATCAGTTAATCTTTTGGAATTTCAGTATATATCTAAGTCTTTATTGTATTCTTTGTTCTACCATGCTTTAAATCTTTTAGTGATGTTAACAAATTTTGAAAATTTATTCTAAAGATTTTCAGTGATAAAAGTAAATTCTTGAGTTACACATTTGAGTATTTCACAGCTAGTAGTTACTATAGAACCTATCCTATATCTAAGCTTATTGATAAATTTTTTTTCTTTGTTACTATTCTTAATAATATATTGTTTCTTCTCTTGAATAAATTCTTCCTCTACAATAATAGATACTGATAAAGGAGCATGTGTTGTAGCAACTACTATGTTACAACTCAAATATCTTAGAGTTGATCAATAAAAAGAACCTTATATTAGGTTAACATAAGAGAACTTAATAGAGAACTCTGTACAGAATGGTTTACCTTATATACCTAAAACTAATAGTCTGTACTCTACTATCTTAGCCTATTCTAAATAACTATATATTTGCTTTAAGATTACTATGTGTATACTGTGTTATATAATATTATTCCTCCAGATCATTTTACTATTTTTCATAGTGATATGAAATTGTGTGACTGTGTGACTGTGACCTGTCACATCACAGTAAACCCTAGCCCTAGTTTTCCAAAAGAAAAAAGAAAAGAAAAAGAAGAAAAAAATTAAAAATAAATTAAAAATAAATAGAATCTACCATTTTCAACTCTGATATTATCTATCTTTTAAGGTTTCTCCTCCAGAGAAACTAACTTCCAGCATTGCTAGTTCCTCTCCAACTTCTTCAGATACTCCTCTTCAAACTTCTCATTATTCTATCTATACAACATCTTTACTATATATTTTTCTAGTAATACCCCCCTTTTAAAGTTTCTTTTCTATACTATATCCATCTTAGATAATCATTATTGTCTGAAAATGATCTTGCAAACATAATCCAAGATGAAACACTAATGATATATTCTCTTTTTTCAGTTATAGAGCTCAGAATTTAGCAAATAATTGGCTAGAGAAGTTCTTGAATAAATAAGATATTAAATTTTTTTGTTGTTTTCTAGATAGTATTAGTAAGAAGTCTGCTTTTTTTAACATTTTGTGAAAAAATAATAAGTGTTTTTAAAATAATAGTTTACTTCTGCTCATAGCTAAGCAAATCAAATTAGCTCTGATTTCTTAGAGCTCTTATGCTTTTTTACTATATTAATCTCTATTAAATCTGTGTTTCTAAAATAGATATAGATTGCTATCTGCCTAATGATCATATTTACAATTATATATTTAAAAAAGTAGATATATAGTTTATCTTTCTTTGTTTCTAGCCTAAAAAAGTTAGTCTTATATTTATTTTTATGCATAATTTATCTTTTATAGTAGTATTATTCCCTTATAACACCTTTGTTTATAACCTATCTTTCACAACAGTATTATTTCTCTGTTTAAATCCTATAAGTTATTAAGTACAGTTTACACTAAGAGATAAAAGCCTGTGGGGTTGGCTTGGAAATATGTTGAGTGCAAAAATTCTATATACTAAGCTCAGTAATACAGACTTTTTAGAATAATCTTGGCTTCAGCTTATATACTGTGCTATCTATCTGCTATATGGTTATAACTTTAGAGAATTAGAATGAGGTCTAAAGAGAATTGAGTGCTAATGGTGATAGTATATCACCATTGAATACCTAAGATCAAGTTTACTTGAAATTATTATTATTGATTATCAGACTAGCAAATTACAATATAACTACTAGTCTTATATATGAATAAAATAGATAGAAAATATTTAGGAATTTTAGAGTATATATTACTTGTATGATGTTATTGTTCTGAAACCTTCTATATCCTTCTTGTGTGATATATGATTATATGATATTATACTAACTCCTAAACCTAAGTTCAAAATAAGAAAAATAGATAAAAATAAAAATAAAAATAAGAAAAGAAGTAAAAATAAATAGAGTCTACCATCTTCAATCCTGGCAAAACAACTCTAAGCAGAAGTTTTAGTGATAAAATACTAAAAGAAGCTAAATAGGAAAACTCTACTATAGAAAGCTAAGTTTAATAAAAATATTTCTATCATAAAAGATTGAATACTCAAAGAATTAGGAGACAATTGTATTACCACTATAAGAATATATTACAGAAAGAATAGCCATTACATAAGATGGGCTTTTATTAAGATTAATAAGAAGATATCACTACTACAGGAAATAGTCTTTAAAATATATAAACTTAGTATATGACATAAATACTTAGTTTTTTATAGCAAAGTTTACTTCTTTTCAATCTGAACTTTTTTCAGTGTCTTACTGCTGAAACATTCATATAGTATAGCCACTGATATCACTTAGAGCTATATTATAAAGTAATAGCATCATTCAAGTACTTATTATTACTCAGTATTTAAGGACTAGTAAATATACTGTAATTTTCAGTCTAATAATCAACTATTTTTAAACACTAAACTCTAGTATTTATACCAACATACTTATTCTATTAGAACTCAATTTCTTTAACTTCACTCTTCTAATATTATAACTATATAGAAAGTAAACAGCACAACATATAAGCTAAAGCTAAGATTGTTTTCAAAGTGTCATATATTATTTGATATTTACATACTTTCTACTTTTCTAGTATAGATCACACTTCATTCCAAACTCATTAACCCAAGAACTAGATCTTATATTTCTCATCAATTTTATAAAGCTTCAAATAACATTTCTTGTAGTATTTGACAACCTAGAGTACATGTAGCAGTAAAGTATTATTAGATTTTCAGTTCTGTATTTAAAAATATAGTCTACCATATTATTACAACTTAAAGATCTTAGAGTGGGTCAATATAAAGAACCTTGTATTAGGTTAATATAAGAGAACTTGATAGAGAGCTCTTTACAAAATGGTCTATCTTACATATCTATTCACATGGTCCATGCTAACTACTGTGCATCCTGTACCATGTGTAAAATATATAGTGTACATGTTATATGACATTACTTCTTCTGGAACTTTCTTTGTTCTTTCATGCATCATGTGACTTGTCACTGTCACTGTCACCATATCATGTGACTGAGTGATGTCATCACTAACCCTAACTCTAAGTTCTAAAAATAGAAAAATGAAAATAAATCAAAAGGAAATGAAAATAAGAATAAGAAAATAAGAAAAAGCTAAGTCTACTTTCTGTAATCTTGATACATATATTAGTTTTTCAGATTGATTATCAACTTGAATTGTATTACATTTATACTTATCTATCTGAACTTCTATTATCCAAAATCATAACTATGCAATGTATAGGCTAGGTACAATACCATTTGTTAAAACCAAGATTGACCTATTTATACAAATTCTCTTCTAACTCTTCTAAAAAGCTTGATTTGCTAAGTTTTCTTCTATTTTCATTTTCTATGCTATCAGTGTAAATTACTTCTAATATAAAGTTCACAATTTTTTGCTTTTTGAACAAGTTTCCATATTTATATTTGGTCCAAACCCTATATAATCTCATTGTCAAACACAGTTCATACCAGAAGGTAAAAATCTGCAGAATTTGGCTTGGAAATATGTAGAGTATAGAAACTCCATACAATAAGCTTGGTTGTTGTAGCAACTACTAGTCACAAAGACTAATAACTACATAGCAAGTAAATTTCTTGAGTGGATATAATGTAGGAAGTTTACAAGAGAACTCAATAGGGAACCACAACAGTATTCTACCGACTATTTATATAAACTATCCCTGGTCCATGCTATGACTACGTATCTGCTGTGCATTCTACCCTAATGTCCATGCCCTATCTTCATGTCCATTACTAATCTACCTCATGTTCTATTACTCATTCACTATATATCTACTTCAAGGCCAGCATGTCATATACATGTGCCCTGACATCATACCCTAAACCCTACTCTTTATCTCCATCATCTATGCATATACTATATATATACTATGAGGAAATTATGCTGTTAACATGTTCCTTAATGTCACTCTATCTTCTAAACTCTTCTTGATCCTTCTAAACCACTCTAGACCACTCTAGGCCCTGTGATGTAATGTCATGTGACTTCTCTTTCTTGTCATAAACTAATAATTACTACTATCTATATCTTATCTCTGTCCTTACCAAAGTCTGTCCACACTTTATCATCTTATAACATTGGTAATATGAACTTATTAGAATGACCTTGGCTTTAGCTTATATGCTGTGCCATCTGTCTTTCATATGATTGCAACTTCAGATGAGTGAATAAAGTCCAAAATAAAAGTGAGTACTGATTTAGTATATCACTATTAAATACCAGAAATCAAGTTCAATAAGAGTTATCTTTGTTGATTATCAGACTAGTGAATTACAGTGTAACTACTAGTCTTATATATAAGTCAGAGATATAGAAGATACTCAGGATTTCAGTATATTGTCCCAAGTGGAGATTTCAGTAGTAAGATACTGACAAGAGTTAGATAGGAAAACTCTGTTATAAAAGACTAAGTTCAACAAGAGTATTCCCATTATAGAAGACTAGATATCTAGATTGTTGCATCAATACTGCAAAGATGTATTACAAGAATAGTAGTCATCATAGAAGATAGGCTTGTCTTAGAAATGTTATAATGATTATATGTCAGGCATGGTTCACACTAGAGTAGAAGTCTACAAGATAGACTTAGAGTTGTGCAGACTTGTGGAACAACCTTGGCTTCAGCTTATATGCTGTGCTGTCTATCCACCACATGATCACAACTTTAGATGATAAAGAGAAGTTCAAGATGGGAGTGAGTGCTAATTGGTGTATCACCATTAAACATTGGAGATTGAGTTCAATAAGAATTATCTTTGTCAATTATCAGACTAGCAAACTACAGTGTAACTACTAGTCTTGTATATAAACAGATAATATAGAAGATGCTCAGGGTTTCAGTATTAAAGCTCCTATTATCCCAAGTGGAGGTTTCAGTGTTGAGACACTGACAGAAGTAACTCTGTCATGGAAGACCAAGTCAAATAGGAGTATCTCCACCATGGAAAATAGAATATCTAAATGGTTGCAGTACTGCTATAAGACATATTGCAAGAAAGGTGGCTGCTATGAAAGGTAGGCTTGTATAATTAGGAGATGATATCACCACAGTGATGTAATTTCTGGATAGATAGACTTGTATATAACATTATACTGCTATAGGAATATATCTTTAGAATAGATAAACTTGATATATGATACTCATAAACCTTTACTTTTAAGTGTGAACTATATCTGACATAGTATATGATTGTAACATGTGACCTTGTGATGTCACATCATATAATATAAGAAAAAATAAAAACTATTTTATAATATTTTATAATATAATAATAGAGTAAGAATTTCTTATTAAGTTTCTCTTATAATTATTATAGGAGATATTAATAAGTTACTATTGAAGTCTTAGTCTTAGATTATTTCAATGTCAGAGTTAAAGATAGCAAACTTTATTTTTATTTTATTTTACTCTTATTTTTATTTTTATTTCTTATTTTAAACCTAGAGTTGGGATTATAATATGACATTATATGTGACAGTCACAAGTTGTGTCACACATGTCACTGCTACTGTTATATTCATTATATATTAACCTTATGAATAATGTATGATCTTTAAGTATTATAACAACTATTAACTAAGATAGTCAATAGATTATAAGGTAAAAATCTCATAGAGATTACAAGAAAACTCAACAAGAAGTCTCTAATATATTCCTATACTATATATACTATTATTACAAGTCTTATCCTAAACTACATATATCATTTATAAGTTTATCATACTATTATCACAAGACAAACATATTATAGCCATATTCTTAATATCATTGTTCTAGTTTCTTTTACTATGTTTTAAATCTATAATATCACATATCTTTTTATTATTTAAGAAAAAAAAGAATAGATAAAAATAAAATAAAATAAAAATAAAATATAAAAGTATACTGTAAGAGAAACTCTAATATTTTATTCTAAAATAATACTTAGATAATATTATCAGTAGTGATCTTATTTATATCTCTTGATTTATTGCTATATGCTTATCTACTTCTTTTTTCTTTATTAATTATCATGCTTAAATCTTATTGGATAATCATATCTAATAGCCTGTATTGTAAATACTATACTATATGATAGATTATCTTCTATAGTATATATAGGAGCTTGTATGAGTAAATCTACTCTTATCCAAATATTAGCCTAGCTTCTAGAACATTTATCTAGTATTATAATATACTTGAATCCTTATATCTTATTTTGATTTTCTTTTTCTTTTATCTATTTTTTTGATTTGATTTTTCTTTTTATTTTATTTTCTATTTCTTTTATTTCTTGAACAATGAAGAGATACATAACTACAGTCATATGATACATCACATAATATTATGTTATAAGCCTAGAACATTGTGAAAAAGACTAGAATAAATAATATCAAAGTATATGTCTACAGCATGTCAATCTCATGGTATACTTATAAATGACATATGAACCTTAAGGTAGAGTTATTTATCATTAGCATAAGCTATGTGTTAGTAGTATATTAAAGACTTCTTATTGAGTTCTCTTATGATCTCTACAAGGATCTTTGTGATATAAGATTACTTATTGTACTATTAACTATTTTGGTTAGTAGTTGCCACAACATCTAGCTTAATAAGTGAAATTCCCTCACACATACCATAACATTAGGGTAGGTTAATATTAGTTTTACACAGACTACTAGCTAGTGTTGTAGACTCAAAACCTTAGAGTTAGTAATGAGAATAAACCTTGTACTGGGTTGACACAAGAGAACTCGATAAGGAGCTCCTACTCTATCTACCCACTATATATACTAGCAGTCCTGGTCCGTGCTACAATATTATATAACCGAACCTAAAGTTCATGCTCTGTCCTCATGTCCTATTACTCATCCACATGTGTTTTCCTTAAGGCCACCATGCTTCCTACATGTGCCTTGATGTCATACCTCTATTGTCTTACATCATACATCTTCATCTCTGTTGTACATGCGTACACCATGTGTGCACCATAAGGAACCCTTGTCCCTTGACATCATCTCCTAATCCTAACTCCATCTCCAGACTCTTCCTAATCCTTCTAGACCCTAAGTCCTTCCAGACTATTCTAGACTCCATCACATGACTTCCAGGTCATGTGCCTATCTCCTATCCCTTTGTCCATTGTAGACTAATAATTACCTAAGGTCCTAACCCTAACCCTAGTCCAAGTCTATTCACACTCTCATACTATAATAGCTAGTATATATAAGATAAATACTTTGTATTAGAAATTCTATCAAGTTTTCTTATATAAATCCAATACAAGATTTTTTTCTTAACTTAACTCTTAGTCTTAAATTGTAATATCCAACTTGTAGTTGTTACAATAGTAGGATATATAAACCCTAGTAGATATACTATTGTTAATTAGTTCATATTATATATATTGTTTACATTCTAGCTCTCTACCAACAGCCTTACTACATTTGGTAAGTAGTTGTTAGTTGTCTACTCTTCTTATACTGTTATATACTATGTTATTTAATATAGTATAATATGAACTACTTGCTAAGCTATTAGTAGAGAGCTAGATATAAGTAATATAAGACAAGTAAATAACTTAAAAATGATATATCTATAGAATGTGTTTATTAATACTAAAAAAAGACATTACTTCTTTTCTCTTAACTATCATCTTACATAGTAGCATCTATAAGAGTATTAGCAAATAAACAATTTTCTCAGTCTTCAGCTATTTATTCCAATTCTACAATGTTTCTTTTCTCTTCCAACATGGAGATGAACATCAGTGTTGACAGTATCTTAAGAGAAAGATCCAATCTCTCTTACAAATCAAATTCTAGAAGCTCTTTGGTTTTCTTAAGTATTTCTTCTATTCCTTACTATAAACACATGGAAGTAAACAACAACAAATCAAACAATGACAAAAGTAGGAAGCCTATTGACAGTTTTCAACTATCTTATATGGATAATATGAGCAGAGGTAAGTCTGTCAGTAGGGTAACTGACAATTCTTCTGTAGATAGAAGTCAATGTGTTTCCAATAAGGTTCCAACCCTAAAAACCTCACCTCAAACATGAGGCCAAGTTGAGAATAATAGTGAGTCAAGCTGTGATCAACAATCAACCTTCAACATCAATTTGCTATACAATGTCAATCAGGCAATCAATTAAAACTTATGGGATAATGCCTTTTAACTCATTTCCCTTTGTAGTTTGATAGAATATCTTCCATCAAACATCAATAACATCAAGATGTCTCTCAAACAAATCACCAAATACATACTCAACAAATCTGTTAAGAGAGGTAAAGTCAATGACTTCAAAGATCTCAATAGTGTAAATAAAGTAGCATGGGAATTTTTATCTTCGCTTTATGATTCAGGATGAGATGCTTTTTATATCAACAACAGTATATTTTTTAGGAGCAAAGTCACATTGAAATTCACTCTTAAAATCAACAATATCCTGAAAAACAAAGAAGGTAAAGATACTGAAAAACTAGCCTCTGTTTCAAGTCTACTACTATTTATTTCTGCAAAATCACCTAAGAAGGTCAAAAATATTGCAAATTATTTGAAGAAGAATGACAACCCCAAAGGTAAAGAAATGGCAAGGAAGTCATATGCTCAAGCTTTATTTTCTGATAACAATATGAGGGATATTTTGAAAATTAAAGATGCATTTCCAAATCTGCAAAGTAAAAAAATTGAAAACATTTAAAAAATCATTAACAGAAGTGATAAACTAAAGCTCTGTATCAACATGACCACAAAAAGCCCTTCATACAAACAGGTTATTATACCAATGGATAGTAACAACATAGCTAAATTCATGTCCAACTCTAGCGATTATATTATTAACATTAACAGATTGCTAAAAAATATTAAATCAGAGTGCAAGGCTGATTACATTAGAGCTGATAAGTTAGGTATTATAATAGTTACTGACAAAGTTGTGTTTTCATTAGATTTGCAAACTATGGAGAAGTACATAAAAAACTCTAACCAGATTGATGTGGATAAGATAAAGTCTCTAAGACTACCCCAATCAAAGTTCTATCTCAAGATCATTAGTTTACTATACTTCATAGACAACATGAATATGCTTATCAAGGCAGATATGGTTGAGAATATTCTCAAGAACAATCACATCTTCAATAATATTTCACTTGTCTCCCAACCTAGGATTATCAAAGTATCTCCCAAGTTAGACATAGCCATTATATAGTTTAATATCTGGGATTCTTAAAATGGCATGAATACTAGATGTCTCATCAACAGATGCTTCAATGTTGGTAGATTTATTGCAACTGTTTGAGAAGCAAATTGTTAAAAATGCAAAGCTTAAATGCTAGCTTTTTCATTTAATATTTCTTTTTTATTTTCTGTTGATTTATTTTTCTATTTCTTGAACCTAGGGTTAGGGTTATGGTGACAAGATCACAATGTTACACATTAGATAAAAAAGTCACAAGTTATGAGGTTACAAGAAAGAATATAGAAGGTTCTGGAAAATGATGTCATAATAATGTATAGCATATATATTGGTCTTAAGGTGAACACATGGTCTTTAGGGTAGGCTAGAGAAGTAGTAGCATAGACTATCATAATTTAGTATATAAGATAGATGTTTCTATATAGAGTTCTCTATTGAGTTCTCTTATATTAATTTAATACAAGGTTCATTCACTTGTCTAATACTAAGAACTTAAGTGTTATGGGACACTTTGGACAATTTTTATTTTCTTTTTCTTTTATTTTCTGACTTTATAAGGATTTTGTTTTCTTTTTCTTTTCTTTTGGACAATGAAGAGGCACATGACAAGGATGTCACATGACATGTCACATGATATGATGTCATAGGCCTAGAACCTGGTGGAAGAATCTAGAAGGTGATGTCAGGGCACATGGAGTATGCATGGTGGCCTTGAGTAGGAAGTGAGGCAAGCATGAGGGTGAAGCATGGACTATAGGGCAGGTTTAATTATTAGTAGCACGGACCATGAACCATTTGTATAAATAGGACCTTAATTAAGAAGAGGCTCCTTGTTGAGTTCTCTTGTGAATTCCCACATTATA
>Ga0157364_1005119_pt1 | contig 13264 bp, 10 predicted proteins | sample AttsexASBM2_FD_111476 | JGI IMG/M metagenome (GOLD analysis project Ga0157364, IMG submission 111476) | Fungus gardens microbial communities from leaf cutter ant in Ribeirão Preto, State of São Paulo, Brazil - Atta sexdens ASBM2 | ecosystem: Host-associated > Fungi > Mycelium > Unclassified ... | reverse complement strand
TTTGTTTTTTAATATTTATTTATTAATTATTATTCGCTAAACTCTCTTATAAAAAACACACACACACACACACACACACACACACACACACACACACACACACACACACACACACACACACAAAATATTAATCCTTCCTTGTATATAAACCTAAAATAATTTAAAGAAAAAGAATACTCACAGCCATCCCTGCCATCCGTTCTTGCATACGCAGGTATAATTGGCAATACCGTCGACACAAGTCGCGCCGTTTTGGCACTTGTTGTCGATGCACTCGTCGATATTAAAAGAACAATCGTCCTCGGCATAACCTGCCGGACATTCGCACATGTAACTATTGGCCTTATCGAAACAATAACCATTGTTTTGGCAATCCGTGTCGAAACACAATTGACAACCGATGCTGTCGCGATGAGTGGCGTTATCGTTACCCTGCAATTCCAGATATTCCAACGGGGTGAAGTTCGCATTCTGATAAACTTCTTCGTAGGTGAAATAGTGCAACAATATACTGCCGATACGTACTTCACCGAGACAGCCCTTAAATGGTTCTCCTGTGTATGTAAGAAAAAGGATAATTTTCTGATTTCAAGAAAAAAAAACATTAAACATTTTTTTAAAGCAACAAAGAAAGGGAGAATCAATTCTACAGAGACGACTAAAAATTTTAGAATAAAAATAAAGATTGAATTTCTCGAATTTTCAGAATCGAGTAGAATCAGGGATTAAAAGTTCGGAGTTTATGCATTTCCATTTTTTAAATGATATGAAATAAACTATGATATTACTTAATTTAATATTTATTGCATACAACGTGTAATAACATTTAAAGCTACTTAAAATTCTTTATTATATCAAAATTTGTTATACGCACCGGATATCATACTATGTGGAGGCATCGTGGTCGTCAATCTATGTTCATAATCCACGCTATTGCCCTCAATTCCGTTTCTATTCTCAGATCTAGATCCAACAGTAAGATAAGTATCCTTGTCGGATAAAGCACTGGAGGAAATTCCACCGAGAATAACTGTTCCTGTTACCAGTAGATCATACCACAGTTGGAAGCTAAAGTTGAGACTTATATGGGGCTGCTCTTCAGTAGGATTAGCGTAACCGCACTCCACAGAATTGTTATTCAGTTTGATGAGCAATGAAGTCCAATTTCCGTCAGGTTGACTCTTACCAAAAGAGACATTATTTTGATTTTCTAAATCGAGCCGCCAGGATACAGTAACGTTATCTTTGAAGACAGACACGGTGAAATGTTGGTCACCCATGTGAGGCGCTATGTGAAGTAGCGTGCCACCGATATTGGATCGGTAAGTGATCTCGATGGTATCAAGTGGTAGATCACTGGCAATATCTGTAACGCGACCGTACGTATACGTGAAGACAGTGGAAATACCGTCAAAGGTCGCGTTGGCGATGCACTCGTAACCGTCGTCAAGGTTCTGGCAACGTGATCCCGCCGGACAGTCTTGTAATTGACAGAATTCCATCTCTTGGCAAGTTTTGCCGGTATAACCCCGCGGGCACTGACACCAGAAGTCATTCCACGTGACATGACATGTGCCATTGTGATTGCACGGACTGCTTACACACACATCGTCCGATACCACACCCTCGAGGACTTTTTCAGGATCGAAGGAGACATTGCCGAACTGAATAAGTGCAGGAATGTCCTGTGCCTAAGAGAAAATAAGAGTTATTTATAAATCTAAAGTATATTGTACATAATTATTGCTAATATATGAAAAAGGATTCTAATCACCTTTAGCGGGAAAAATTCCACGACCATTGTTCTTGTACCATTTGATATTTGCACATCTTGGATAATGCCTTTGAAATTAATTTGTGGCATTTGTTGCACTTCCATTTGTCTACTGTCAACTTGACGAATGTATCGTGATGACTGTGGAAGTCCTCCCAGATAGAAAACGGTAACATTTAGATCACCTGTAGCACTGATGGTTTTGCGGAAGTATTCAGTACCGTTGATTTTCACTTGAACGAGAGTGACATTTCTCGCCACTTGGATCAGATGGTTGTTTCCATCATTGAGCTTTACACCACCGACGGTGTAAGCTTCCGTGCCGTTAAATTGAATCCTCACACGCAATTCCCCGCCCTCCAATTGTGCCGCTATGTAGGTCTTCTCTTGAGACTTCTGATCGACTTGAGAATCTGGTTCCGTACCCAAATAGAAAATATCACCGTAGCTCTCCCGTGTGCGAATAAACATAGAGATATCAACGACCGAGCTGACAGTGCGTCTGGCCGCATCGCTGACTCTTACGGTCACGTAACCATTCGTGATATTCTCGTAGCCAAAGGTGGCTGCTGTCATGTTGTACTGGCATGTGTGACCGAGGTAAGGACGCTCGCACTTGCAATAGAAATCACGCCAACGATCAGTACAGTGACCGCTATTTTTACAAGGGTTTGGTGAGCATTGAGCTTCTCGAGGACAGCCCGCTTCCACATCCTCCATGTACACAGTTTTTGATGTGGTGCCGGAGTAGACCTGAGATAAAGTTTGGAATCATGAAATGTTGTTGTATAAATTATTATGTCATGAAATATATTATGAAATGTATAAATTATTATGAAGATACACACATAATTGATTTTAAGAATTTGGCAAAAGAAATTGTTATTATGTAGATAGATGGTAATAAAAATAAATAAAAGCAAAAAAGCTTAAAATTTTCTGATTATTAATCAAAATACATCAAAATAAATCGAAATTAATAATTATTAATTTTGATTTATTTTGATTAACATACCCATTCGCCGTTGATGACAACATCTTCCATGCAGCCGACAAAGAAAGTAAACGAAGGTAAGCGAGACAATCTTCTCAAGAAGCTCAAGGAGCTGATGTGACTTCCGCCCACAAAAGTCGTAGGGAAAGATGTGTGATTCGATGAATTAGAACCTTCATTGGGACTGATGGGATAGATAGTTTGTTCCTCATTGGCGGAAAGAACGAGATGAGTCGCATTAATCGCTACAAAGGCCTTTTGCCAATTGGAATCGTTGAGTCCACTACCAACGAAGACTCCATCCCATTTATTTAATATACTAGAATGTATATTGAGTTTGCCATTCACCAACTGAAGAATATAAATGGTCACACCCCTACCAATAGCTAGCAGACCATTCGGTAAGGTAGTCCTGAAGCGAAATTGGATATCGTAGCCCTCGTCGCGCGTGGTGTTCACCAAGACATACGAGCTGCCGCTTAGAGACATTGTCGTCACCTGTGAATTTATTGAGCAATAATAACACTTAAGATGTTTATCAAATTGTACAAGCGGAACGCGTTTACGCACCTTCTTCCGCCAGAAGCGCTTCGGGAAAAAGTTAACGTGTGCGATAAAGCATAATTAAGCGTGAATGATAAATACTTTTTGCATTCAATCACTAATGATTGTTAATTATTCGAAATTTTTTCAAGTATGATAAAAATAGAAAAATTTCGTAAATAAAGCAAAAATTTTGTTGGATATAAAAAAATTTGTTAATTAAAAGTGAATTTATAAAACGATGTTTCATGTTTCATGTTGAAACGCGGAATGTTTTTAATTATTCGAAATTATATTAAAATTGTTTAAAAAATGCTTAATAAGAAATATAAACACTTACATAATCACAGACTTCACCATGGTAGCCGTTGGGACACGTGCAGTTGAACTTGTGAATGGTCTCATCGACTAGATAGGGCCAGCAAGTGCCTCCATTTTGACAGGCATTGCCTTGACAGCCCATTAACTTTACCGAGCAATTTTTGCCACCGTATTCCGGTTCACAATTGCAAAAATAGTCGGCTTTACCATCTGTGCACACTCCATGCTCGCAGGGACTATATCTTTTGCATTCGTCAATTTCGTGCTGGCAGTGATCTCCTTCGTAGCCCTCGTCACAATCACAAGTGTAACCGCCGATACGATCCATACAGGTACCTGGACCACAGGGATTGCTGTCACATTCGTTGATATTCACCTCACAATTCTTGCCGGTGACACCTTGGACGCAGAGGCACTCATATCTATCAAGATTTCAAGAACTTATTCCTTTTACATTCGATAAAATACGAAAAAAATATTCCGAAAATTATAGATTTCAAGTCATCTTCTTAATGCGTTACACACTTTATGGAACGTGGAATATTTCTGAATTAAATTTTGAAATAAAATAAGAGAAAAACTAGGAATTAGCTGAAAGAGTTATTTAAAGGCTTACCCACTGGCATTGGTGTAATTGAATTCTTGGGTAAAGATCGCAGGTAAGTTTAGAGCTTCACTTTTGTAAAGGTTTTTGTTTGATCGCTCAAGACAAGTGCCATTATATTGACAGGGCGAACTCTCACACTCGTTTACATCTACTTCACAGTTCTTACCAATGTAACCGGTATAACATTGGCATTTGTAACTTTTGATGTCGTCCAAACACAGTCCACCATTTACACACGGTTGTGGCAAACATTCGTCGATATTATTCTCACAATGTAGACCCTTAAAAATCAAAGTTTAAAAAATTTTTAATTATAAATAAACAATTAAATTTAATAAAATTCTTACTTTTTAAATTAGATTTAAATAATATGTAAAAATAAATTAAAATATTGAATTAAATATAATTAGAAATAACAATTAACGAAATTATAATTACTTATTTCTTAAAATTATTAATTTCTACAAGTTAAATATTTAATATATTAAATTAAATAAAAAGACTAAATGTAAAAAGTAATTGGAATCACAAAATAGCTGTGTGTACTTTAAAAAAGATTCTATTTTATTGATAATAACAGCAAATTATTTTTAATTTACTAAAAGGAGCTTTACCTCAAAACCAGTATCACTGCAATCGCAAGTGTAACCATTTATGCCATCGATACACTTTCCTTGATTCATACAAGGTGATGATTCGCATTCGTTGACGTTGATCTCGCAATTAATACCGAGAAATCCAACCGGGCATACGCACGTGTACGATGCTATACCATTGACACATTGTGCCCCGTTGTGGCACGGATTACTGTCGCATTCGTTCACGTCTATCTCGCAGGTTTTACCAGTATAACCTGGTTGGCATAGACACTGGAACATGTTGATACCATCGAGACACGTAGCATTATTCTTGCAAGGACCGCACAAACATTCATCGATATTGATGTCACAATGATCGCCGGAAAAGCCCGGCCGGCAAAAGCAGTTGTAACTACCCTCAGTATTAATGCAGATCCCGTTGTTGCATAGAGAATTGCCGTGCAACTCACATTCGTTTACATCAAGATCGCAATACTGACCTGCGAATGATATTTAAAAATTTAATTTTTGCAAAAGAAAGTGTTTGAAATATTATATACTTTTCTGATAATACAAATAAGCTAAAAGTTTCTTTTTTTGAAAAATACAAATGCTTATCTTTATTTTAATTTAAAAAGATAAAACTATATATATGACTAAATTAATATAATAGTACATTAAAATTGAAGGAGAATACAATTTTTTCGCAATCATTCGGAGATCGTTTTATATCTATATTTTCTTACGTAGTCTTTTTTTGATGAAAACAAAAAATTATTTTTTTGATGAAAACAAAAAATAATAATAACGCTAGATGCAAGGAAAAATTGGTACAATGTGCGTATGTGTATGTAAAGTTAATGAAATCCTTTATTTACATCGTTATGGAATCGCTGTTATGCTTCATTCATTTAAAAGCTAATTTAGAGAGTTATTCAACTCTTTGATTTCGTGAATCATCTAATTGTTTAAAATTGTTTGATAATACTTGCCTTGAAAGCCTTCAATACATTTACATTCAAAACCGTGATCACCGAGATCGATGCACGTGCTGTTATTGTTGCACGGTTTCGTTGCACAATGATCCACGATCAGTGTGCAATTGGGATCTCTGTAACCTTCGCGGCATTTGCATTCGTAATTAGCGATACCATCAACGCAAATCTTGTCATCTGGACACATCACGTCTATGCAATCATCGATATTCACGTCGCATACCTTGAATCATGTCGTAAATTTAATTAAATTTACTTTACATTTTCGCATTATTAAAATTTTTCAATAAAATATAATATCTATAAAATATGTATATCTTATAAATCAAAATTACGATACCTTGCCCTCAAAGCCGTGTGGACATTCACAAACGAATTCTCTCTTTGATCTTGGCATCAGCATACAGGTACCATTATTTTTACAAGGATTTATGACGCATGCATCATATTCCCGTTCGCAATTATCACCCATGAAATCTCTAGTGCAGTTGCAGATATATCCATTAACACGGTCGATACAAATACCACCATTCTGGCATGGTTGTGATAGACATTCGTCTATATCGATCTGGCAATTCTTTCCTGCAAAAAACATTTATAGGTTTTTCTTAAGAAAATTCTAAGCGTGTTGAAAAACCGATATTATTAAAATTAAAAATAACTAAAAATATTTTTTTCAAATTAAACAATAAATGAAAACACGGGCAATTAAGAGCCTAAATTCGCAATAATTGAAGCGATTATATCAACATATATTTCTCAGTATATATGTAGTACTTTGTTTTTATTTATTGTTTTTATTTTTTTTACTGTTTTTATTTATTGTTTAATTTTTATCTCAAGGGCTCAACTTTAATTATTCTTTGATATTTTTTGTATATTTGATATTTACGATAAATTACAATAGAAATTAAAGTTTTTGAAGAAATAAAAATGTATAAAAAAGACAATTATAATTAAAATAATTATAGAAACTATAAAAATGATTAAGAAAGATAAAGAAAGAGAATATTTTGTAAGTTGGTATAAAATAAATGACTTTTCATTTACGTAAAAATGTCAATATTAGGATAATTTTACAATGTCGGGGTAAGCAAATGTTATTAAACTTAATCGTGATTAATTTTTACCTCTCCATTCAGGTAAGCAGGTGCAATTGAAACCATCTTTGCCGCTAGTACAAGTGCCACCGTTGGCGCAAGGATTGCTAGCGCAGTAGTTGACAGTGCAATTAGGCGGATTACCCATAAAACCGGGATTGCAGACACACTGAGGTCCATGAGCATCCTCCACGCAGATGCTGTTAGGCGGACAGGCTGCGTTCTCGCAGAGACCTCTCAGTTCGCAGTGACGACCGGTGAATCCTGGGAGGCACTCACAGTGGTAAGTGCCCACGTCGTCGACGCACTTACCGCCATTAGCACAGGGTTCGGTCAAGCACTCGTTCAGATTAAGCTCGCAATTCTGACCCTCAAAGCCTGTCGGACAGTGGCAGATATAGGCACCATAATAATCATAACATATGCCGTTATTTAAGCATGGATTCGCCTCACATTCGTCGATGTCTACATCACAGTTGAGACCCTCATAGCTGAAGAGAAGAGAAATGAAATGTATTAGAAATAGAAGAATTTGTGCAGCATTATTTTCGTGAAAATTAATGGAATAAAGTAGCAAGTTGAACAAATGTCAAGACATGATGTATACGTTACATATTACATATAAATTGCAATTTTGTTTAAAGTCTAATTTTAGAACTATACTTAAAAGAGACTCACCCAGTTCTATCACATCTGCATGTATAATTATTGATTCCATCGATGCAGATGCCACCGTTCTTGCACGGATTCGAAGCGCATTCATTGATATTAATTTCACACTTCTTTCCAGTCCAACCAGGCTGACACTGGCACTTGTACTCGCTGTCTGTTAGCGCCATGCAAATACCGTCGTTTCTACACGGATTCTGCTCGCATAATCGTACTCCCAATTGAGATTCGCAAAAGTTGCCAGTAAAACCGGGCTTACAGCTACAACTAAAGTCACCGCGTACATCTTCGCTACAGGTGCCACCATTGCGGCAAGGTGTGTTCTGACAAGGTGAACCTGAGAAACAAATTCGCTTTCTTATCAAAGATATTTTTTTTTAGATACAAAGTCGGCGAAAGATAAAATGGAGCGATATTAATTGCAATAGCATGATTCATCGCATGCAGATGTAAAAGTCTCTTTTTAAATTATATTTCTCATTTTTTTATAATTATATCTACATAATAAATATAATTATAAATTGTAATTCCGTTATTATAAATTTAAAAATTATAAATAAATAATTATTGACAAAATTATTAAATGTAGACAGAAGAAAAAATAAAATATATTAGAAACAAATATCAATTGCCATATTTGGTTTGAGTGAAATGTAATTAATTATCGACATTTAGCCTTTTACAAATACGATAATATTCGCATGTTTGAGCAATTTTACGCAAAGCAACTTATTTTGCTTAACTTCGAAGCAATTTTTCTAGTAAATAATATTGTTCAAAGAAAAAAAAGGCAAAGCAACACGTATCTAAAATAATTGAGCGAGCATGATTTTGAAGCAAATGTTTGAATGTTAGGCAAAAAGCATTTCTATAAATTTCTATATATTGCTTCAAAGCAAAACAAATCTACATTTACGATGTACGTCATGAACGAATTATATAGTGAGGAAAGACGATGCAGAGTTCATACCTTATTTATCGCAGCAGTGTAATTAGATTCTAATCTCTTACTAGGAAAAATGTGTTAAAATTATTAAAGGTTTAAATATAGGAAAAATATATATATAAATTATTTCTTTAATTGAATTCTTCAATTTATAGACATATAATTATTTTGCGGTATGACAGTTATACAGAGTTCGAAAAACATAATTTTATTAAATTGTATTTAAAAAAAGAACCATCTTTATTCACACATATTGTAATACTTAATTCATGCTTCAACATTCCGTGAGTATAAAGTTTTTCATTAATATCTTAATTTGATTTTGCATTATTTTTATGAAATGTTTTCGTGAAACTAGGAATAAATATATAGACAGACGATATCTTTTCGTCTCGACGTATAATTACATGACGTAACATTGCCGTTTAACGCGCGCGTCGGGTATGAATCCGCTCGCCCCACATACGCTTTAAACGCCGCATATTCAAGGTATCGACGAGGTCTACCATTGTCAATTTGGCAGTTGTTGCCGGAATATCGGGCGTAACAGTGGCACTCGTAGCGATCCTGTCGCGACACGCATTTACCATGCATCATGCATGGCTCATGGTGACAGAAATCCATAGTGGCCATTGTGGCGGAAGTGACCCCTGTGCCGAGGCCGCTCGTTCCACCTGAAAATTTTTTATTTTTCACAAAACTCGCATGCAATAGGTGCACTTTACTCAGAAGAAACACGTGCAACGGTACTTATTATTTAAAACGCTTTTCTTTTTCTCTTGCGTTTCTTCTTCTTCTTCTTCCTTCCTGTTGTAATCTACTTTTGTATAAAAATGTAAAAGATTTATATAGAATAAATATCACGATAAATCATTCCCAAAGAAAAAGAAAAAAATTAGTTGTGCAAAATCTTCCCTGTTTCAATTTCGAGACGAAACTAAAGGTATACGCCGCATTTAATACTTATAAATAATTAATAATATTATGTATTGTAAAATATAAAAAATAAGATAAGTCAAATAAAAAAAGGTATTAGGCATGATAAAATAAAAAGAGTAATCAAAATTAAAATTATTTTAAAAAATTATGTATTTTTTTAATTTATTCGCTTTTCTCTAGATTTTTCACATTGATATAGTGACATCTAATCTGCGGTTATCACTCGATAATTGCTTAATAGCTTGTCTAATTGTTATAAGAACATTCTGTTTACAATGAGGTATTGATCTACTGTTGCAATATTATCGCTCGATGACTTAACTAATTGTAATTCTGGCTTAAGAGTGTTCTACTATTACTTACTAGTAGATATATAATAGCAACTACACTAACGATCTCCCATATATGATAATTCAACGCTTATCAGTGCAAGAATACTCTACGATAACTTAGAGAAAAATATTATTTTAGTAAAAAAAGTTATGGATTTTCTTACATCCTTTGATATCCAACAGGCAGGGTCCAAAAACGGCTCCACTATTAATACTGTTGTTGAAAAGAATCCCAGGCCCTTGCAAGATACAACCTCTGAATCCTTCGCCGACTATGAGCGAATTGTTCACATCATAGTCAGGAAGCGTTAGAATGGCGGAATTGTAAGTCGCATTCGCAACCATCTAAAAAAAAAACGTTTCTGATATATCTATATTCTATGTTTTTAAGATTGACTTAGCACATCTCGATCTTATTTCATAAATATTTAAAATTTATTAAGTTGATTATTTATATTAATAAATCTGAAATAATCAATTTTTTCAATAACAATCTGTAATAGTGATTATCACGAATATGGATCTTTAATTCTTTGAATATTATAAATATATAACGTAGGAAACAAATATTTCAATGTCTTAATTAAAAAATTCTTAAAAAAAATTTCAAGCTAATTATTATCACACTGTATCTATTAAATTTATATTTAATAGCTACTACTCTTTATACATATAATCTGATTTTTCGTTTGTATCCAACAGAAGTTTAATAAAATCTATTTTATTTTTTTTTTAAATGACTTAAAATAAATAAAATAGAATATTATTGTATTTTTGATATATTATTATATACATATACATATAAATGTAAAAAATTTAATTCTATATTAATTCTTTAATTATATATTAATATTTAATCAATATTTACTTGAGTGTGACCGGCGGCATTTAGGGTGAGATTGCCGAGTCTAAAAAACAAGTTAACGCTGTGCCAGACGTTGTTGAGTAGTCTGGCGTTTAGCCTGGCTCGATATCTCTGCTGATCGACGACAGCCACAAAGAGCAGTCCCTCGGGTGTCACTTCGAGACTGATCGAATTGTCATCGTACTTCTGTAGAAATAGTCGACCAGGTTCGCACGTGCGGAAGCTGAGGCCACTGTGACGGTGCACCGATACGAAGGAGCTCAATTTCAAGAACGCCGAACCGTTGAAATAAACCTCGCGAGGATGCTCCTCGTAATTTTGATGTTTGGGATTCTGGGGCGCTTCGTGAGTAAGAGCCAACAAAGTGGCCAGAACTGTAATAGAGATAAAACTCTGTTAGAAAATTTGATTCTGGTAATAATGTTCACTTAGCGTTACAGCATTCGCAGAATTTTCATGGCTTTTCTAGATCATTGATCATACAGTTCATCGATCCTGATGATGGTGATCATCACGAATAGAGATCCTTAATTCTTGGAATATTACAAATAAATATAATGTAAGAAAGAACATTTTTAATCTTAATATTTTAATAAAAATACAACAGAAGTTTTTGAAAAAAAAAGAATCCAAAAAAAAGAGAAGAGAGACTATTTATTTTATTATTTCACTCTAATTTTTATTATCGGTCATAGCCGCAATATGTCACGAGATATAAGTGCTGACACGTGCATTATCACGCGACAGTTTAAACTTTAGTTGCTTGTAGTTGCCGCAGACAATCGATGAATAAGCTTTAATGTTTTTATATAAGCTTTTGTTGTTTTAATTTTTAACATTAAAAATAAAATAAAATAAAGAATATTATTTCGATTGTTTTGGATATTTTAAAATATTTTTTACACAAATTGTTTTCATGTCATTTAAATTTGATTAAATAAAGTAAGTGTTTTAAGTTCTTTTTTTATAGCTATATTAAATCCTAATTTCTAATATTTGTTTTTGGTCGATAAAGCCACTCACTCAAGTCACTCTCCGAAACGAGCTCAGTAAGACTGCCCACAAGAAAAGAAAACGATTTATCACTGCAAACATACACGTCGTGTTACATAACGCCTCTTTCTGCGTGCCATTATCTCCAAGGATGAACTATGATTTTGTCATGAGCGTTTACGTTGTGAGAAAGGATTCGTTCGTGTTCAGTCACATGCATACTTTACATACGTGGAACCTTAGTCCCCAAGTTGATTCTTGATTGTGAATATCTACGTTCTTGTAATCAATTTCATAGATCCTTGACACAAAAAAATCTTATATATTCTGCTATAGAATACTGTAGAATTGATACCAGAATTCCAGAACAATCATATCTTTGATGTTATAAAAATTCTTTAAATACGAAGCGCCTACTACGATCTGAATGTTAAGATGTTGAACTATTATATATATTCATTTAAATGAATTAATTTCAGAAATTATAATTGCCGATATGGTTGTCGGATTTTCAACGCAATCAATCTGAAATATTAATAATCCCCCAAATTTTCCAAATTTAATCTTAAAAAACTGTAATAAACTTATCGCGAAAAATATTTTGGCAGTCTAAAGGCTTAGGATGCTCGCACGGAATGAACGAAAAGAGATCTACTCGACTCTCGGCCGAGGCAATAATTTTCCCAATAATTATTACAGTTTTTTCAAGTTATATTTCAGATAAATTGCTTAAAAGTCCGACAACTATATCGGCACGCAATTATAATTTCTGAAATTAATTTATTAAAATGAATATGTATAAAATAGTTCAACATCTTAACATTCAAACCGTAGTGGCGCTTCGTATTTAAAGTATTTAACATAAACGGTCTTTTCAATCTTATTGTTTATAAAATTCTAATAAAATTCATATCTTTGATAATACAGTTTTGCGGATCCTTTCGTGCAATTTCTGATTCAGAATTTATTAGATCTTAAAAGCATCCATCCTCGTAAATGTTGCCAACACTTGGATCTTCACTACCGGAGTTACATTTCTTTTTTATTCTCGTGAAAGAAGGTGCAAAGAGATTTTTTACCATACTGCGCGAGTATGTTCTTTTTTCTTCCGAGGACAGCCAGTCATCTTGCAAGTACAACTTTACAACGCCACGTGCGAATAGAAGTCATGCATTATTTATCGGTCGGTTGCCATCAATCTTACTCACTGTAAGCATAGTGCACTCAGTCGCAGATTTTAAGATACCGTAAAACTCAAAATTGTAGAACATTGACAAATGAGGACTTATTACCATGAACTAAGAAATGAATATGAAGGTTACATTAAATAAGAGCTAAGGAAGCAAGAATTAGGATATTATTATAAATTCAATTTTCAAATTTAATCTATCTGATTTTAAATTTATAGGTTTAATTACAAAATCATAAATTTACGAATTCACGGAAAAGAAAGTGTTCCTTTATAAAGTTGATGAGAAAAAGTTGAAAAAAAAATTTCGCGCGAATTTTTCCGCGATTAATTTTCCGGGACAGGCACGTGACACATCCGAGAAACTCACGTACATTGCGTGTCGCGCATACGAAATGTGTAAAACATGTAAACATAAA
>Ga0157364_1005118_pt1 | contig 13264 bp, 4 predicted proteins | sample AttsexASBM2_FD_111476 | JGI IMG/M metagenome (GOLD analysis project Ga0157364, IMG submission 111476) | Fungus gardens microbial communities from leaf cutter ant in Ribeirão Preto, State of São Paulo, Brazil - Atta sexdens ASBM2 | ecosystem: Host-associated > Fungi > Mycelium > Unclassified ... | reverse complement strand
TCTTTAGAAATTAATATCTCGTTAGAAATTAATATCTCTCTATTGCCAAAATTGCAAAATGGTAGAAGACTTTTCGAGTCTCAGTTTTTTTATTAAGAATAGCACTGTATGATTAGTATTATTTCAGATACACTCTGTATACTACGTTTATAGTCTCTCGAAATTGCGCACCGAAATTATTTTTCCGACTTAACAACGCAACCGAACTGCTATATATAGTAATATGATAAATTAAATTGCTTAGAAATTTTATAATTCAATGCTCAATTGGCATCGTTTTAAGATTTTAATGTATTGAAAATTAATAATATAAATTGTCCGTCTCATTTTCGTTGAGCCGAGTAAGTTCGTATTTATTAATACAATTCTAGTGCACAAATACAGAGGAAACACGCGATTTTCGAATTTCTGATCGCGACAAGGCAAAGGAGTAAAGTGCCAAATGTCCGCGACACGTGGTACAGGACGGGCGACGCCATGACAAGTGTAAATCACGATTCCAGGGAGAGTTTCACAAGAGTTCGACTTGCCTTGCTTGCCAGTAGCGAGCTGCGAAATCGACGATGGGAGGCGTAGGGTGGATGGAATGAAAGAGGGTAGGAGGGTAGGAGGATAGGAAGGAAGGAAGGAAGGAAGGAAGAAAAAAGAGAATGCGCGCCACACGTGTGGCTCATTCGTTCCGAATCCTCTCGCCGCCACCTGGTGTGGGCATCGCACGAGGTGCTGGACGAGGCCGAAGAAGAGAGAGAGAGAGAGAGAGAGAGAAAAAAGAGCAGAGAGTAGTCACGCTCCAGGGGCATTTTTCAGAAGCTGCTTGTCGGCTACCATATCCTGCCCAGCCCATTCCCTCCTCCCATTCCCTCACCCATTTCCTTCTCTCTCACGTTCACGAAAAAGTCGATAGTTGCGTAGACAGCGTTCTCGGGAGGTGGTGAAGAGCGGGTGCCAAAACGAAGGGCGACAGAAGAGACGAAAAGGGGGATCGCGGCTCTCGCGGGCCGTTGTCAGAAGTTACCATCGATTTTTCAAGTTCCTCGTGGGTACATAGGCGACTGACACAATCGGATTTTCTTCGTTCGCCAAGCGTCACCCGGGATATTTGTCAAGAGCCTGACCGTGAGTCTGACCATATTCCAGATGCTTACTACTTGCCCGGATAAGAAAAACCACTTACTAACCTATTGAGAAATCGCTTTCTCCTATTCTTCCTAAAATTTTATTCACAATGTACACGAGATTTGTGATTGCTTTGAAAATTAATCAATTACGAAGTGATCGAGAACTGAAATAGTTCATTCCTTCACGAAAATGAAATAATTCCTTTTTAATCTTTCTGAAGGTACACAGAGAGAGAGAACGGTTTTACTGAAATATCTACAAATTTAGTCAGATACAGTTATAAAAATAATTTTATCGGACCATCAAATATTGGTGCAGGACTGTTCAAACTGTTGCTAGAATGTCAAAACTTTTTGCAGCATGCTTGAGCATCCTGTACAATTATTTTAATAGTCTAACAAAAATATTTTCAGATATATGTCCAGTAAAACTTTTAAATATTTCAGCAAAGCTGTTTTTTCTCGTATAGTTATATTTATTTTATATAGAAATATAATTCCTTTGTAAATAAAATATATGTTTAACAATATAGAGCAATGATATAATTGCTTATCTTGAATTTTAGATTTTCCCTTTTTGCATTAAATCTGTACCATATAGCATCCGGTTTTGATCAATTTGTTTTATACTATATATAGTGAGGTGAAATCCTCGTGAACCAAGTGCGAAAACCACGTCCATAAACGCGAAATCATTGTCGGCCGCGTGTCCGAAATTTCCGAAGTTCGAACGTTACAGAGATACGTGTCAGAGCTATTGGGTTATTTCGCGGTAAAGCATGGCGACGCGAGACACTTGCCAAACGAGGCTATCGGCGTGGTAACGTAACCGACACTTGCATAAACAACCTACCCTGCTGCGGTACGATCGATTTCTCAAAGGCTTATCGACACGTAGAATAAATGGGGTTTTCGTGTAATTCCGTCTACAACCAAAGTCATTCTCAAATCGTATTATCACTTCTAAAATTACAAAACATTGGCATAACGCGTCAATCTCTCTGCGAAAGACTGCAAGCCTCTTATAAAATATATAATCACTAGCTACTTGCGCATCTCTCGACCGCATTTGCATCCGCGGTGAACTACTTTTGTAGTATAAAATATTAAACAAACTCAAATTTAAATAAATCCTGAAGGCTAAATACATTATTAAAGTCATTTATTTTCAACTAAGAGAGATCTTAATACTTAGTTACTTGACAATGTTTATGTGTAAATTTGTAGATACGTTTTTCAATTCTAAATTCTTTTCAAAAATAAAAAACAGGATTTTTCTTTTTATTTAATTTATTATTGTCAGTCTAAAAGATATTTATAATCATTTATTTTTTTTAAATTGCATTAGTAATCATGTTGTGGATAAAAAACGGATGATATTAATAAATTATTCATTTTTCAATTATCTAATCTTAAATATCATTACATCATGCTACGTTCATATTTCTGCTCATATTCTTCTTCAATAAACCTATTTTCATTTTTAATTTGTGAGTCTATTTCTGCTTAAGACGTCTTCTATATTCTATCCTTTACTATAATCGGCTTTAACGATTGGGCATTGCCCGTTACTGAATACGTGTCAATCGATCTATGCTAGTCGGCACAAAATGCCAATCAGCATACGGCTTTACTGACTATAGTCGATGAATGACAAAAGAAGCCAAGTCGAGTCACGTATCAAAAGCACAAACATCGATCAATTCTTCAATTCTTCAATTTCAATTCTTTATGCGCACATAGAGAAATTTCTGAATTTAGATTCAAAAATTTTATTTCGAATTGCACTTCAAATTTAATATTCGTTGTTATTAAATACCAGACTTGTTAAATCTGTTAAATCACGCTGCCAACTAACTTTGACTTTACGTCACAATACTATAGCTTTACTATATACTAAACTTAATTATGTAGACACGCGGCTTTACAGCAAGCAGGAAGCATACAAGTTATGCTTTTAGACGTCTGTACTATGCCAGCAATAGTCTGTGTGCTGTAAGGTTTCTTCTACTTTAAAAATTCTCCGCACGGTTCAGTGACCACGTAGTGTACGATATAGAAGCTACTCTATACCCGATTCTCCAACGTCAACACTAGGGTTGCCATTTCACGAGGTTTAAAAATCCTGAGATCGTAGCACGGAGATGAAGTGAGAGTAGGAGCAGAGGAACCGCGTTTCCACTGAATTTTCAAAGTCAAACATAAAAAAAAATTGTCAATATTTTTTTACCACGTATCTAAGACAAACTGCGATATCACAAATATTTAAATTAAGTATAAAAATTTATCGCAGTTTGCATATTAAGTCAGCAATTATTCCTTTATATGTTAACACATGGGAGATCTGCGGCTTATGAAATATTTTGTACAAAAAAATTAGCTTTATGATCTTTTATCGATCCTGAACTTCGCGATTATAATCCATTCATCAATGTTACATCGGGCAAACATGATGTATTCCCTCGCGTTAGTTCCCATAAGCATCAAATGCGGTTCCATATATCATAAGTTTAAAATATCGAACCATTTAATTGTTATCCAAAGATGTTTAATGCTATCGAATGAATACGTTTTATTTTTGTAAAAATTGTTTTGTATAAAAACAGGATTGTCATAAATTCTTTATCATAGAATTCAATAACTTTTCCCCGTTTCCAGATGATTTTTTTTTATGTTTTCAATAATATTTTGAACTTTTCTTGTATTTTTTTGTCCTAATTTGGAAATCATTAAATATTTTTTTGTTACTGGAGAAATTTAACACAGCAATGTAAATTATCATTCATATTGCATTTATTATTAAGTTAGTAGTATTTTAAAACTATGTGATATACGCATATAAATTTCTTAAAGTCAAGAATTTTCATTTTCCAGAAAATTGTTCAAAATTCTCTAACTTTCCCTAATTTACTCTAATTGTTTTCAATTTCCCTGACATTTCTCTAATTTCTCTGACTTCCAGTTTTGTCGTAACTCTGTAAAAACAACAATCAAATCAATTCAGAATTTAAAAAAAAAAATTAATAGAAAAAAAAAGAAAATAGTATAAATATCTAACCATTTTTATTATTCTATAAAATATCATGCTGTTTGATGCTATCAAATGCAACAATTTGCATTTATTTTTTTATTGCGTGCGGTTAATTTTCATCCGCGTATACCTTGCATGCAATGATGGTCATTCTGCGTCAGCATTTGCAAATTGCGAATCATGCAGAAGCACTTATAAAAGCAACTATCAAATCAATTCAGATTCTAAAGAAATCAAAAGGAAAAAAGAAAGTGATATAACCAAGCGATATTGTAGAATTAAAGTTCCCGCATAAGATGCTGTATTTCTTTAGAACTCCAACTGTTTTTAGCAGTTCCATTTTTATCTTTAATTCGATTTTACACTAGGGAAGAAGATATAGACAGGGAAATCCGAGTTTAACGATACGGTAACGATCTACTGTTTATAACGAGGTCCTTCCGAGGCTGTTTTCATGAATCGGTCGGAATGCAATACTTCCCGAACCGTAAGCGGCCACTGCGGTTCGATAGGTGCGGGATCGATGGCCGAATAAACAGGGCGAGCGCGCGCGGCGCAGCGCGGCGCGGTGCGGCGAGAATCGATCCGTTTCATCCCCATATCGATATCGGATGCCGCGTAGCGCATTCGTTAGATTGCACCCCGGAGCTTCAAGTCCGGCCTGACGTAACGAGGCGTGCGAACAGCGCGGCGTGCCGTGCCGTTCCATGCCGTGCTGTGCAGTATCGTGCCGTGCCGTACCGTGCCGAGCGGAACGGAACGAGCCGAAAGCCAGAGCGCATGTCGATGCCTCGAGCGGCAGCAGCCAATGGACTGGCTAAAATATTAAACGGGAGCAAAGACCCTGTTCTCGTACGCCACGTAGCCGCGTTCAATTCCTGAGCCAGTCTCTCCAACCCCTGCCGTAACGGGGGATCGAAAGTGGAAACAGACGGTTGTAGCCAGACTCGTTGCGCCGTGACAGTTCGGACCGGCACTACTGGCGACATCCGTAAGCTTAGGCGAGAAAAGAAGAGGGATGGTGCGCGATCGGTCGGCATCGGGGGTGAGTCAACTTTAATCAGGAATAGAAATAGAAGTTTATATATAAACCAAATGTAGGTCGAATAATATAAGACATTATTTTAGATTTAAAAAATATTATATTGACTCAATTTAGAAAGATAAAAATAGTTTACATTATAACCTTACTTTTTCTCTGTTTTTTTTTTATAAGATTTTTAAAAAATTTTTAATATTATAGTATACGTACATATTTCCATAGGACTTTTCGTGTTTAAACGTCAAGTTAATGTATTCTTAATTAAATTATTATAAATAATTTATTTAATTAGTTTCAAAATGGAAGGAAATTAATTATATTTGTGTACATATAATCGATATAGTATCGATATAGTATTCTTATCTTCGATTTTTTTCCATTTTTCCGCAATGTGAACTTATTGTGACTAAAGTTGTAGGAAGTACATACACTAATGATACATTTTACACCGGCACAGTTTTGCGCAACGACCACATATAGCACAAACACACACACACACACACACACACACACACACACACACACACACACACACACACACACACAAAACACGCGTGCGCGCGCGCGCGTGATCGTCTTAATATAATAGACGTTAAAGTTTGGTAGATTGTAATCATGCTAAATTGTCTTTTCTTATTTCCAAGTTGGATAATAGTGTTAAACTTCAATGGTTATTGTCTCGAAACAATAGTGTTGTGCTCACAATAGCTCTTATTATTACGTAATGTATATATTACTTATATATTCAACCTCTCGTTCTTAAGGAATATTTGATTAATTTTACATTAAATAAGTTGTTTTTAATATAATAACTATAACAAATTTTTATTTTGTGGAACCAAAGTCTGATTTCTCTATTATCATTACTGAAATGCGTTCAGGAAAATTCATTTGATTAAATAGAATTTTAATAAATTGAATAAATAGAATTTTCAGCAAGATTGTTTTGGTATTTCTAAATTTGGTATTTCTAAAAGTTCAAGTTAATCGACCTTTAATTAATAATTTCTCAATTTACAGATCGTAATGTATTATCGATTTGACTTTTGCATATTACATAAAAATGAATATTCGAGAATAGATATAATAGAATGAATAATCAAACGAAATATGTATATAAATATGTCTATAAATATATTATTACACGTATAATGAAAAGTATTGAAAAAAAATGGTACATGGTCGCCTTTAATGACTTTCGTGAATATAATACGGGTCTAAAATAACACGGTCTAAAATGGTTGAATATCGAAGCATGGAAAAGAGAAAGAGTATAACGTAAGCGACGTTATGGCGTTTACTTTTTACAAAACGTAACAGCACTCGTCGTTCACATGTGGTCGACCGCAAAAAAGATCGTCACATTTTTTTTCAGCGAGTTTCGGCACGTACTAGAATTTCAACATCCCGTGTCGCCGCCTATTTTAGCGCAAAAATTTTGTCAGAAAAACTGTGCGTTTGCACGTGAAACAGTCTATTTAATAGGTCACGATTTATACTGCTTTGGATGTGATCATACGAAAATTACGCGTGTTTGAACAAGGACGCAGAACAACGATACTTCGATGACAAAACCATTGTTTGCAACTGTTTTTCTGCTACGTGAAAATGTTTTCGACATACTATCGAAGATCAAGTTATAATTCATTAAGTTTTATATTTAATCCATATCTAACAGATATCGTGATATTACTTGTGAACAAATATAACTTGTGCTCTACATCCATAAATACAACGAACGGATATCTAATATAATTTTAGATCTAATTCTATTAATTTTGATCTAATTATATAATTTTGAGACGTTTATCAAATCACGGATGGAATCATAAATGTTTATAATTAAATATCGTTAACGAGAATAAAATGTGAAAATGTGTGTTATTGGTTTACTATATTCCACAAAATTTATGTTACATGTTTAAAGTGTGACATGAGACAACATTACATTTATAGCAATTATACATCGTTAATGAAAACATCATAAATATTATAAAATAAAGAATAAAATTTCATTGGATTTTACATATAAATGCATCTTCTTTTTCGCTTGTTATTTTGATGCTTCTACATTAATGGAGCGATGATATACCTTTGGTGATCTACTACGACGCCACTCGGATTGTTCCTAGAGAGATTATTATTAATAGAGTTATATATATGATGTTTGTATAATACATACATTATCAGCATAATAATCGGATATAGTTACTATCAACAAATTTTAATGACAATATTCAATTAATGCAATATACATTACTATTGCATGTCAATAATTTTATCAATAATAAATATTTTATTAGAAGGTAAATGAATTAATTTACACAATATAATGATGCATATATCGCGGAAAAGATTCGTCACATATTGATTAAAAGAAACTAAGCTAAAGCGGAAAGTTCCTGGCTTGCACAATTTCATTATTTCATCAATTATTATCGAACAGAATATCATTTGGCGATAAGAATGTGTGATATTTATAGTAATTTGCGATATCGTCTTGTTAATGATACTTTCAACATAACTCACTAATCTGGAAGTTTACATTCGAAATACATTGAATATCTATTGTCGGCAAGAAATAAAAATATGACACGCTTAATTAAAGCATCGAAATATCCGCGTTCAGAAAGAGTTAACAAAACGAGTAAAAATATATCTCGTCGCGAAAGATAAACTCGGATAGCCACAGAAAGGTCTAAGATAGGGTCGAATCTAATTTTATGTCTGCCAATCGAGCGCGATTGCCTGCCGAGACTGATCTAATGCCCGACGCAACGACCGAAAGTTGCAGAGACCATGATACGTTTATACGACCTTTGGTAATTCAGTATTTATAGGTCGTCCTCGCGTGTAGCGAAAGAGATACTCCTTTCTATCGTAACAATATCCCACGCGTATACGCGGAAAATCGTATAAATGCGTTTTATTAAATTCTCTCATTCATCGACGACGGCAAAATTTTAATTAAAAGCGAGTTCGCGATTGGCACACGGTTATTCGTAACCCTTTGTAAGAGTTTCTACGAGTAGAGTTTCATCGTATTCATCTCTGCGATCTGCGGATTATTAAATTATTTAAGGTCGATGATCGCGTGTAAATTCTGAATAGGGATGCGAATGAACTATGGATCGATTATTTTAATCAATAGCGTTGAATTAAAAAAAGATGACAGAGAATACACGCCTGGATAGCGCTCAAGTTTGGAATGAGAACTTTTTTTATTTACTCTAATAATAACGACCGGACCGCACAATGTATCGCATTTATCGTGACAAATAATTTACCTCGGGCTTCAATAACTTCTCGATACACGACATTTTGCTGTTCATTATTTCCAATTCCAATTGCTCTTTGCGTAACTGTGCGCAACAAAATCCGAATATTCAGATATTAAAATATAATTAGTAAGAGTAGCGAATGATAAATTATTATCAAAACCTACCATTTTTTTCGTTTTCTCTTGAAACACATTCATTCGTTGTAACTAGAGATTGAAGTTATTAGCAGTGTGACGAAGAAAATCGTTAATCGTATCCTTTAAAAAATCTTTAATAAACTTACATGCTTGTGAATACATTTGTACGGAGGTATGATGCTAACGACACTTTCCATTCGTGGTAACTTCTACAAATTATTGGCAATTGATGCTTTTAAAGTGTGGAGGTTCAATATCGCTCTAGCCTCGATCAAACTTCAGTTTAGCTGTGATTGCCAAAACTGCCTAACTTACCTTTTCCGCTTTTTCGAACAATTCACAAAAAAGTGTATTGTTCAACGTCATCATATTTAAACCCTGGCGTGAAAATATTAAATATTTAAGGCAATTAATATATTAAATTAAATTTTATTTTATTAAATTAATCTTTCTATTTTTTTTTTACATTTATTTCTAATTCTATATTCCCTATTCTATATTCTATATTCCCTATATTAATATTCCCTATTATTGTATGCTTATCATGTTAAAAATAGTAACAAATTGTTATAAAATTATCGCGTGTTTTCTGAATAAAAACTATTTTATCAAGACATAAATGTCATGAAATAAAAATAATAGCGGATAAAAGGTCAATAAAAACTTTGATGTTTGCAAATTTTTCAAAGTTCAAAATTGTAGCTTCTGAACGTCGTTACGCCGATAAGGATTAAAGCAAACGTTATTGCGTGGGAGATATGTAGCTGAAACCCTCTTCGTCAAGATTGAAGGCATATGATATACTTTATATGTGTAAGAATTATATTTGTTACAACGTGGCACGTGCGCGGACATATCAGTATTCCAGTGATTGCCCCGCAAAGTTGTTTACATTTTCTTTAAGCCGGCAAGAGAGTTTGGCGTTGGCAAGGTTTTCGAAAGATACGTGACTCGTTTTCTTTCGTTACGATATATACAACGGTGAACATTATCTATTCAAAACCTGATCACGATGCGAAAGGGAATATATCGATAATTCCGCGACGTCGATCGTTTATTGTTCCTTGATTAATTATACGCTGAAATAATATTATTACGTTGGATTTAAAGCAAACAATTAATTATAGAATCGTGTACTCGTATTGTCATGGCGTTTTAATTATTGTATCGAGTCATACGGTATCATATGCAAATTAATTGCCAGAATAATAAGCTCACTTGAATTTTCTCTCACCAAACGAATAATTCATAGAAGCTTTCATGCTTGTTATTATGAATAAAGTTAATAAACAGACTTTTTAACGACTAATCTAAACTCTTTTTGTTAATTATCTGATAAATTTTATGCTTAATAAAATAAAATAATACATGCAAAAAGTAAAACTATTCTGTTATCCGTTCTCTAATTAAAATTATTTTATAATAAACTCACCGCTATCGAACAGATGGCCATAATTATTACAAAGATGAAAGTAACAAAAGTCACCGCTCCGCAATAAATACTTAAGTTGAAGAATCGTCTTAGATTATAATCAGCGATGAGAAATCGGTATATCTGAAAGCACGGTTCGTGTGAAAAATTAAAGTCCCCGATGAAACCAGGCTAACCTAATCGATCCGCATTTCTGACCAGCGAATTCAAACCGTATCCGGATGTTCGATAGTACTTGTACAATCTAGTGTCGTCCATGATGGGGAGGGCGATAACTACCGAATAATTTGTCGAGATCGCGCCACGATACCGCGTCGATGTTCGGGGAGAGATCGCGAGAACGACCAGTCTACCGTTTAAACGAATGTTTGACAAGAGATAGTGATACGCATCGCGATCGATCAACAAACAAATGACAGTAAACAGACGAATTGCTGTGACATTGGTCAAACAATACACACGGTTCAACATTCTTTCATATAAGGATGAAAAGTAAAAAAAAATATCAAGTGTACGCTCCTTTCGAAAAATAATTGTATAAAACTACTTTAAAAGAATCAAATATAAGTAGTAGTATCTTTAATTCTCCTTAAAAAAATAATGATATCATAGGACTGCCAATTTAACACCAAATTAGTATTTAACGATTTAAAGATATAAATAAAGATAGAATTTATATTCAAATTTATATTTAAATGTATTCAATAAATTACAAATTGTAAGTGACAATATTTTCCTTTTTTTAAAAAAGTAACCAAAAGATTTCGACCTTCTGTATATTTTATTTTTCTGTATATTTCATCCTTTGATGAAACTATTGAACATCGTTTAACAGCTTGACGCACCTCAATATTATAATTAATTAATTTTCATACTCTTTCACCTCTGGGTAATTTCGCTCGACTTTCTTGCATTTCTCCCTGCCTCTTCAGTATTTACACGAAAGCTACCCCCTCGCGTTTTGAAGTTCGAGCATAGTTCGTGTCAGTCGCGTTCGTTACGTGTCATTAGGATCCTCGTGAAAGGTTTGTTTAGTTTTGCGTGCGCCACCAATATTCTTCTCGCGAAGTTTCCTGGCATAATTTATAACCCACGGCATTTGCCTATGTGTATACGTAACACGGAATGCGTTATTGAGTCATAAAAGCGTAGCGTTAGATGGAGGAGCATTATCCATTCAGCTTTCTACTTTGATTGTGTCAAAATTAAATTTATGCAAAGATATTTAATAATATAAAATTATTATTAATCACGTTTGTATCCAAAATATTAATATACAACGAAAATATTATTATTAATACTTATATTTTAAACATATATAAAAGTTACTTATAATATAATTAAACGTGAGATTCTGAAGTAGAAGAATAAATTAAATCGCCGCGATATTATCTTAATATATTAAATGAATCAAAAGGAACGTTTTTAATCGCAAAAAATTAAAAATATATTTTAATATATTTTTCTTATATATGAAATTGATTATCTGACATATATATAGTATGAGTAAACATAAATATTATAACAAGATCAATTTTCATTAAACCTTGTCGATCAATTCGAGATCACCTTCTTTTATTTCATAAATTGCTCTCTCGATTTTTATAAAAACTTGACAGTAATTTGATAATGTTTTATTCGAGGATAATGTTTTATTCGAATTGAGGTCAAAAGTAAAAAAATTCAAAATGGTAGATTCAATATGGTAGACAGAATTTAAAAAAGATAATTTTATGACCTTGATTTTAAAGAGTTTTTAAACTGCGATGTGATATCAACTCTCCAGTTTCGTTTTACATGAAGTTCATCAGTGCTACATAAATATTTAACTAATTTTCAAACTGATTTTCAAACTGTAATTAGTCCTTTGACACTATATTCTCCTTCATAGAGATTACTACATTTTTAAAATTTGATATTTGCAAGCTACATTCAAACTCAGAAATACCAAAAATCTAAAATCGAATTTAATAATATCAGATTTTTTGAAATTTGAACTTTAGAATTCTGAGGTTCAGAATTGGAAATGCAGTGATCTTTAGAAAAAAAGATCTTTTATAAATTAATATTGATAAAAAGTTCCGATTCAAAAGGTTGATATAAATAGTGAGAGATTAAAGTATAAATATTACACTGAAGTTTAACATACAAGTTTACAAATTTAATTTACAAGTTTAACACTGAATGCAGAAAAATAAAAATAATAGTTAAAGTATTATTATAAAGTATTATTTTAACATAATGTTTTTTTAATAATACATTTTGCACTAAATATGTCTACCAATTGTCATTGTTATTATTATTATTATTATTATTACAATAAATAAAAAATTACTGTTTTCTATACATTTAAATATATTTATATTAAAAGAAAATATTCAACAATACTCAAAAAACAATATGTTCTAGAAATTAATACAAGTTTATCTTACTTTGTACTATTTAATTGTATTTTATGTTTTACTTTGTTCAGGATAAATGAAAAGTTTTAGCTTGCATAACATATATCGCTATTTTCAGTCGAAATTTTACGTTCTTCTCCTATAGAGTTCTCCTAACTACGACGGATGTCAAGGAGAAAGAAAAAGGAATATGAGAAGGAGAATGAGAAGTACGTGAAAAAAATATGTAATTAAAATCCAACGTTGTGAATGAGATGCATTTCGAGCATGGACGAAGAAATCAGGATGAGAAGACGAGTGTGCAAAAAAAAGGATTACGTGGATAGAGAAAGAGAGAGCAAACCAAAGAGGTTGCAAAAAAAAATGTGCGACAAGCACACGTCGTGCGCTTGCCGAAAAAAGATGAGCTCCGTCAGAGCAAACGATGACAAACTGAAAAAACTAGAAGATATTTTCATGAAGTTTAAAAATAAAGAATGTGTATAGAATAAAATATTCTCTAATTTGAACTCGATTGATACTATGTAATATTAAATTTATTTTACTATTTAATATTATATTAAAACATGTTGCTGTATTTAAATTCTAAATTCTAAACCAAACAAAATTTCACAAAAGAAATTAAATAAATGTTTAATTAGTTATGGCAAATTTATTTTAAAATTTATAAAATATAATAATAAATATATGTATATATATATATATATATATATATATATATATATATATAATATTAATAGCGTGCACGAAAGCAGTAACAGTCTAAAACAAGTAACTGAGAGAATATTAATATTCTTTAATTTAACGGAATATAATAATCG
>Ga0157364_1005117_pt1 | contig 13265 bp, 14 predicted proteins | sample AttsexASBM2_FD_111476 | JGI IMG/M metagenome (GOLD analysis project Ga0157364, IMG submission 111476) | Fungus gardens microbial communities from leaf cutter ant in Ribeirão Preto, State of São Paulo, Brazil - Atta sexdens ASBM2 | ecosystem: Host-associated > Fungi > Mycelium > Unclassified ... | reverse complement strand
CTATAACTGGGAATTATTAAGTTCAAGCTATAATTAGACTACAAGAATCTTGAATATTTCAAGAAACCTCAAAAGTTAAACCAGCAACAAACTCAATAGTTTTCAAAGATTCAAGACTATAACTTTGACTTGATATACAAACCAGGGTTTACTATAAGAAAGACAGATACCCTACTCAGATAGCTTGACTTTTACCAAGAAAGGCTAGATAATAAAGGGCAGATAATCTTCAAAAAAAGATTTATCCAGCTATATAGAGTAGATAAAGAAAATAAGTGGTGAAAAGAGCTCAAGGATATGGAAGATTATATAGAGAAAGAGATAAAGAGGTGTTGTAGCAACCACTCGTCACTCATGTCCTATTACTCATCCACATGTGTTTTCTTTAAGGCCACCATGCTTCCTACATGTGTCCTGATGTCATACCTTTAATCTCCGTTATACATGTGCACACCATGTGTACACCATGAGGAACTCATGTCCCTTGACGTCATCTCCTAACCCTAACTCCATCTCTAGACTCTTCCCGATCCTTCTAGACTGTTAGTCCTTCCAGACCACTCTAGACTATTCCACATGACTTCCAGGTCACATGCCTATCTCCTATATCTCTTCTCCTGTTGTAGACTAATAATATTACTATCTATCTATGTCCGGCTAACCCTAACCCTAGCCAAAGTCTGTCCACACTTTCGTTCTATAACAAGAGGATTGTTAAGAGTAATTCACACTTGCCAGGATTATTACTGGTAGGATATCTGAGCTATACTAAAACTCATGAACTCATCACAAAAAATTGCTGGTAGCCTTGTATACTTTTAGATATCAAAAAATGTGTACTTAGTTGTGAGCAGTGTTAGATCACTAAATCTGACTGACAAAGAAGACAAAACCTGCTATATCCAAATGAGGTTTCTGATCAACCATGGAATATTATAACCCTAGATCTTGTGGAACCCTTACCAATTTCAAGAGGGTATAACAGAATAATGGTAGTAATTGATAGCTTGATATATCTCTATAATGATGAACATAACATTGAAAGTAGTAGCCAAAGTTTATAAGAATGAGTATTCAAGAACATAGGTATTCTCTGAAAGATTACAAGCAACTAGGAATTCCAATTTATGAAGGAGCTTTGAAACCAGCTGGGAATTGAACAAAATCCCTTTTTAGCTTATTATCCCCAAACCAATGAACAGACCAAAAGAGTCAATTAAGAGATGAAACAATATCTTCAACTATATATTAGTATAACTGAGCAAAATAGTTATCAATGGCTGGATTTGCTCATAACAGACAACACTCAAGTACTAGGAGATCACCATTCCTTGCAAACCTCAGAAAGCACTTAAAAATCTATGGAGAAGACAAGAAGTCAACATAAAAGATTCAAAAGATGAATAAGTTCATTCAGAAAATAAAAGAAGCAAGAAAAAAAGTAGAGAAATGTTACGATCTTAAGCTAGAGCTCAGGTTGTACTTAGGCAAAGACTGAAGAAGATAAGAGATTGTTATAAATGGTAAAGCATAAAGAATACAAAGCAGTATTTATGCTATATATATGAGTACAACATGAGGAAAACATTTACAGTACATGAGGAAGACGAGTCATAGTCCATGAGGCTAGAGCAAGGATGTTGCACCTACTATATGAGGTGCTAACTGAGATACTTGTGGCATAGCTGATCATATTGTCATTATCCTTTGCCCAAGTCCATACTGTATCCAGGAGGTATCAATCATAACAATACCCCCGTCTTAGTATTCATGTCCTCATGAATTAGATTAGAACTTCCAATTCTCCTACCATAAATGTGACTACTATTTTCTGGTTAGGACCGATGATCACTTGTCCCCTGTTGTCAATCACAATAAAGTATGGTTCATGAGGTGGACCTCCCTAAAACATGATGATTAGGTAACCATTTCTTGTCATTTCAGTGTTATGTTTCTTGTTCACTAGAGCAATTGTGACTTCTTTGAAGAATTCAGGGTCTTGTTCACCTCTGTATTTGAGGGCTTGATAGTGTGGTGGCAGTCAGAAAATTCTTGTTTGTGTTGGAGCTCACATGAACTTCATGTACTTTGCTAAGTTTTTGACTTCATCCATTATGAAACTCGTTTGGGCTGATAAAGATGATGATGTTGTTTCAGAAGTCTTGTAAGGCTTGACCAATATTACTTCTTCATTCTTGATCTCTCCTTCCTCTTTCTTTACTTTTTCTTCTTTATATAAGTCTGTATCTCCTGAATATTGTCATCCATGTATATATTTCCTTTTTCTTTATAGGCATCCAATTCATCTGCTAGCATATTTTGAATTTGAAAGATTCAGTTTCCCATGTTGAATTAGGTATCTTAGGTCTTTCAATATACCTGTAATGTTTGTTGCATTTGTGACCTGGTTGTTAATGCTGGCTTCCAAAATAACCTCCTCCATTTCTGTAATTGTTGTATTGGCTTCTGCTGCAATTTTTATCACATCCTTGATTCTTCTTTGCACATCTATCATCGCCTCTATTCCTTTCAACATCTTGTAGTAAATCTTTGTTCAATCATTCCTCTCCTTCTTTATCATTCTAGCTTCTTCTATGTTGTTGAGCTTTCTGGTAATATATGGGTTTGGAGAAGTTGGTGCAGTTGCAAAAGTGTTGTTGTTGGAAATTTGGTAAGACATTTGTTTTGAAAGTTTGAGTGAATGCTTTGAACTGTTGGAATGAGATTTTACCTCCCTTTTTTATAGGTTTTGACTCGAATACCTTGCCCAATAGTCTTCAATTGCTTCCTTTGCATGAGACAACCCCTTTTCTGCTATTCATTAGTTATGTTCATCTCCATAGCTCTTCCAATGTACCAAGTATTGCGCTCTTCTCCCATGTTTCCTATGCTTCCTAACTTCTTTTACTTCATATTCCTCTTCTTCATTAATAATTGTTGGTGGTAGTGCTAGCTCCTCATGTTGTCCTTTGAACTTCAGCTCCACACATCATATCAACAGGTCCTCATTGAATATGTTATGAATCGCCTATTCTTCCGAAAGTTTCAGTTGAAATACTCCAGAGCTAATGTCTTTTGAAATCATAAAAGGCCCATATCTTTTATTATTCAGCTTCTTTGAGGGTTGATTTGATTGGATATTCTTGTTTTCAAGCCACACATTGTCTCTAACCTTTGGTCCTTGAGGGTTCCACCTTTTCTTGTCGAACTGCCTTTTGATGTTCTTCTGAGCTTCCTCCATTGTCTTTGTTGCCTGTTCCCAACTTCTTTGTATCCATACAAGGGACTTTTCTACTCTTGGAATCTCCGTTTGTACCATAAGGTTGTCTTTCCATAGATGTCTTTCAAAGTTTAGTTCGAATGGTGTCCTTCCTGTTGCTATATATTTCTTGTCATTATACTGGAATTCCACTGCAGCTAGCCAATCTGTCCAATCATTTTGTTGATAATTCATGTAGTGCTATGAGAATGTTCCTATTTTCTAGTTAATCCTTTCTGTCTGACCATCTGTTTAAGGATGGTATACTGTCGATAGTTGCCTTTTTGTTCCTAATGCCTTTGTAAATTCCTCTATAAACCTTGATGCAAATTGTGGTCCTCAATCGCTAAGAATCTTCCTAGGTACTCCATGTAATTTCCAAATATTATTCCTGTAAATTTTTGCAATTCCTTCTGATGATATGTTCGTAGTTGTTGCTTTTAATCGAATCATCTTTGTGAATTGGTCTATGATGACTACTATGGCATCCATTCCATTTGATCTAGGTAAGGTCCAATGATGTCAATACTAATTTCTTGCCATGGTCCTTGAGGAATTTCCAATGGATGTAGCTCTCCCGCTTTCTTCTGATGTTGAACTTTATTTTGCTGGCACTTGAAACATCCTTGCACATATTTCCTGATGACTTCTTTCAATCCTGGCCACTAGTAATTTTGCTTGATTAATTCTAGCATTCTTTGTTGTTCTGGATATCTCATGTCCACTGAATCGTGGTTTTTCTTCAGAATCTTCTCTCTAGTCTTCTTGTTGTTTGGAACATATATTCTTCCTTCCATGTATACAATTCTGTCTTCTTCCCATGTTAATCTGTTTTCTTTTTGTAGTGCTTGGGTCATCTCTTGTTCTCAAGTATTGTTTCTTTTGATTTCCTTGACTATGTTAAACTTGTCCACTGTTATCTTTCTTCCTAACATTGTAATTTCCGCTGTCATTCTTCTTGTCCATAATTTTTCCTTTAGTAATTGGACATCTTTGTTGTATTCTTTCATGTTCACTTGATCCTTTCTTAAAAGAATGTCTACTTTTGTGTTTGTATTTCCTGATATATTCTTTAATGTAAAGTCATAGTCCTGTAACTTCAAATACCACTGAGCTTGTCGTCCATTTAACTTGTGAGGTTCTTGGAAGTACTTTAGGTTTTTGTGATCTGTCCAAACTTCAAAAGGTTTCATAGCATCCAGCAGATATTGTCTTCACTTGGTCAGGACCTCTATTATTGCTAGTAACTTCTTGTCATAAATTTCGTAGTTCCTTTCTGCCAGTTGCATTGTCCTTGACAGAAATGCTATCGGTTTCCATTTCCCTTCTTGTTTCTGGGATAGTACTCCCACTATAGCATGTCCTGAAGTGTCTGTTTCCACTCAAAATTTTCCTTCTCTTTTTGGTAAGGAAAGAACTGGTTGACTCGTTATCTTGTTCTTAAGCTTCTTGAATGTTTTTTGGTATCTTTGTCCTATTTCCATTCCTTTTTTCCTTTCAGTTCGTTTAATGGTCTTGCTGTATGGCTGAAATTCTGAATGAAGCATCAATAGAAGTTTGTGAATCTAAGAAAGCTTTCTACATCTTTGATCTTTATTGGTGTCTTCTATTTTTTTACTGCCTTGATTTTTTCTTGCTCCATTTTAACTTGTCCCTTTCCCACTATAACTCCTAGAATATGGATTTCTTCCATATTGAAATTGCATTTTGACTGTTTAAAACACAAATTGTGTTTTTCTGCTATCTTCAAAAACCTAATTGTTCTTTCTTCCAATTCTTCCATTGTCTTTGCTAGTATAACAAAGTTGTTCATATAGTTCACCAACACTTCTTCATAGAGTAATTCCCAGAATATACTATTTATTATCCTTTGGAATGTTTCTGGTGAGTTGTATAGTCTGAAATACATGACTTGTAGTTCAAATAGTTCTTTGTTCATTAGGAATGCAGCTTTCCATTTGTCTCATTCCTTGATTCATATGTTATTGTATCCTCAGATAAGGTCCAATTTGTTGAAATATTTCACCTTTTTGAGTTTGTTGATTACCTTTCCAATCAGAGGCAATAGCGTTTTATTCTTTATTGTGACCTGGTTGAGTTTTCTATAATCCTGGACCAATTGTAATAAACCATCCTTCTTTGGAATGTAGAAACAGGATGCCACATATCATGATTTCAATTTTACTATTAGTCCCAAATTAAGTTGTTCATCCAACCATTGATTCAAGGCTTCTTCTTCTTTCAGTGTCATTGCATAGGCTTTTGTATTTAGTTCCCTTGGGGCTTTTTCTGTAAGATTGATTTCATGGTCCTATTCTCGCCTTTCTGGTAAATTTTCAAACTTCTTCTTGTTGAATAAGTGTATGAAAGGTCAAATGTATTCTGGTAAATTTTCTGGATTTGTCTTGTCTGGTTCCTTGCCTATTTCACTGCTGTCCTATTCTATAGTATCCATGACCTTTGTCCTTCTGGTTTTGAACCTAATATTCTCGTGTTTTATTGTACACTGTCCTGAACATCTTGTAAACCTGATAGTGCCATTTTTCCAATTGATTTCTGGATTGTGTTTAACTAGCCAGTCATGACCCAAAAACATGTCTGTCCCATTTAAGTCCATTACAGCTGCTTCCAGTTGTTCCTTGTAGTTGTTGATTTTGATTTCCAGAGGTGTCACCCTGGTTACTTCTCTATTCTTTGTTCTGTCTGTGTTAAAAATATCAAATGAGAAATTTATCAGTTTTGTCTGGATCCTCTTGTCTTTGACCAGTTGTTCATCAATCTCTGTGTATGTGCATCTAGAATCCACCAGAGCCTTGACCTTTAACTTCTTTCCGTTCTTTGTTTTCATATCTGCTTGTATGTTTAATTCCTATTTTCCTTCACTGTTTCAGTAATTTAGAATAATATATTTATTCTGGGACTTTACATGGAAGATCTCTTGTACTATGCCTACTTGAGATTGTCACCAAAACCCTGCTCTTTCCTCTCTTTCTTGTTATCTAATTCTTCCTGGACCTGTTGTTTCTTCATTGACTGTGTTCTTTTGCAATCTCTTGCAATATGTCCTTCCTTTTCACATTTGAAACATTTTCTAGTCTCGTGTTCTTTCTTCTTTGATTGGCATTCTTTTGCCATATATCTGTATTTATTGCAGTTAAAGTATTTGGGCTTCCCATTTTTAAAGTTGTTGTTGGACTTTTCAATGTCTATAGGTTGTCCTCATCCTCTGTAAGTTGTTCCTGTTCCTGTCTTATAATTGTGTTATCCTTCTATGAACTCATACCCTTGTTCTACTAATGTTATAGCCACCTTCTACTCCTTGAGTGTTTCTAATGCAGTTATCAGTGGGTATTCCAGTATCGTCTTGATAATATCATGTCGTACATTCTTTTTTAACAGAAAGATGGTGTGCAGCTCATCTGTATCTGCTTTCATGGCTAGTGCTTCAAACTCTATCATAAAGTCCACCATGTTCTTCTTTCCTTGCTTAAAGGTTTCAATCTTCCATTCAGCATCTGCTGCCTTTGTCTTGTTACTGAATGTTGTTTTGATTTCTTTGATGAAATCCTTTCAGTTCTAGGTTTCTGTTTCTTTGTCTAGCTCATCAAGCTTTCTCTGTGTGTATATGCCTACTACACCTCTTCTGAGGCATACTAGAATCACTGTGATCCTGTTGTTGGTTTCCATAACCCTGTTACTCTTGAAAAATAGTCTAATACCCCTTCACCAGTCTTCAAATTTTGTTCGGTCACCGTCAAACCACCCTGGGTCTAGTACCATACTCTTTGGCATTTCTGTCTGTATGTTCTTGTTGCTTACTGCTGGTGCTGGTGCTGTTGACATCTCTGTGTCTATTTGTTCAAAGTCATTTGAGGCTTCCTCTGTGATCCATAAAGATCCTGGTCGTTCCAACAATGCCTCAATATTGTTTGTTCTTCTGGAACTCATCTTAGTTCCTCTTTATAGTTAATACTACACGTGTTTTGTTCCCGACAGGTAACTCTGTCTAGTTTTGTCCATGGATACTATCCACTACACCTCTCTTGCAAGGTAAGCTCATTGATGCTTTACTAAATGTTATGATCTTAAGCTAGAGCTCAGGTTGTACTTAGGCAAAAATTGAAGAAGATAAGGGATTGTTATAAATGGTAAAGCATGAGCAGTATCTATACTATATATATGAGTACAACATGAGGAAAACATTTACAGTACATGAGGAAGACGAGTCATAGTCCATGAGGCTAGAGCAAGGATGTTGCACCTACTACATGAGGTGCTAACTGAGATACTTGTGGCATAGCTGATCATATTGTCATTCTCCTTTGCCCAAGTTCATGCTGTATCTAGGAGACATTGATCATAACAAGAAAGCCCTGAAGAAAACAAATGAGATGATAAAGTGGAGGACAGACAAGTCTAGAGGAGAGACCATTAAGTATAAAGAAAGGGACATAATATAAGTAGATAGCTCAAACATCAGTTCTGATTACCTAGCTAAAAAGTTGGCCTTCAAGAGAGCAGGACCATTCTCAATGATTAAGAAGGTAGAGGCCTTGACATATGAGCTTCAAATTCCCAAGATGTGAAAGAACCTATATTCAATCATTAACAAATCTAAGCTAAAACCTTATCACAGACCAACCTTTACTCAACAATAGAAAATCTCACTGACAGTTATCACACCTAACTAGGAGAGCTTTATATAAGAAGTAGAAAGAATCCTGAATTCCAGAATATAGAGAGACAGGCTATAATATCTCATTAAATGACAAGAGTAACCATTTAAGAAATCTATATGGAAGAACCAAAGTAAAGTCATCAAGAGAGCTCTCCAATTATATTGGAACTTTCACAACAGCTATCTAGATATATCCTGAGTTCCTACAATTCAGATTCTAGAAAGATTGTACTGTAGCTTAACCACTCACAAAAATGACTAGAAAGAAGGAATAGAGATAGATGTTACAATTCAAATCTTAAAGTGTTAAAATAAGAAAAGAACCTTGCATAAGAATTACACAAGAGAACTTGATGGAGTTCTAAGTACAAAGTGTCTATCTTATATATACTTGGCTAATGGTTTGTGCTACACTAACCTAGCCTATTCTAAAAAGACATATGAGATGAAATCATTGTTCTGGAATCTTCTTCAATGTTCAATGTTCAATGTGATTATGTAACTATAACATGTGATGTCATGCTAAACCCTAAGCCTAAGTTCAAAAAATGGAAATAAATAAAAAATGGAATAAAATAGAAAATGAAAATGAAAAATATTAAGTCTACTGTTTTCAACTCTGACACAACTTCCATATATTATCCCTGAACAACCTTGCTAATCCTTTCACTGATATTCCTTCTGTTGTTGCTATAAAATATGCTATTTTTGATAATATATTGCAGACTGCTAGGATCATATTTTCTAATAGCAACTTAGTAATGAAGTCAACTATTAAATGTGTTCATAGTTTTTCTAGAATGTTGTTTACCATCAACTTCTCTGCTGTGTTATGATCTTAATCCTTAGGGTTGGATATAAGAACAACTCTTGTATTAGAGAAACATAAGAGAACTCAATAGAGAACTCTTCTACAAACTAGTCTATCTTATATAGTCCTACCAATGGTCTGTGCTAACTACTGTGTACCCTACCCTAAACAACCATGTGTAGAACATGAGGCCAACATGTGGTGTCTATGTTGTATGACATTATCTGTTCTCAAATCTTCTACTAAATTCTCCTAAGTCTCGTGATCTGTCTTGTGACTATGCCATCAGATTGTGACTGATGTGATAGTATGACCGATCAACCCTAACCCTAGTTGTTCTAAAAATAGAAAATAGAAAAATAAATAAAAATAAAAAAATAAAAATAAAAAAAAAACATAAAATAAGTCAAGTCCACTTTCTTTGATCTTGATATGCTGGTACTTCTATTTGATTCTTTATTCTCTGACATATATCATAACTATTTATATATCTTTCCACATCTCTTGTTACTTCTAGCTACCAATTCTATTGTCTTTCATCTTTCTCTATATTTTTCTACCAATACATTACAATGCAATTGGATTATTTCTACTCTTAACTTCTCATCTTTTAGTATATATTCTTTTCTTTTCTTCAACACTAAATCTTCTTTTACCTGCCATTTGTCCTTTCTTAATACTTTTACTTCTACCTTCTTCGTTTTCTCTACTATTCTAACTATTTCGTTATTTTTACCTCTAGCTATTTTTATTTTTTCTAATATATCTATCTCAGATTCTTTTATTACTACTTCTGCTAAGTTACAAATTCATTCTTCTTTAATTAATTTTTGGTTTTCATTGTTTTTTTCTATGGCTACTTTTTAGTCTAGTCTTTTACTAAGTCTATCTGATATTTTCATTTTTGTTTCTAGTACATGTTTCAAGGTAAAATCAAATCTTGGCAAGTAAAGTGCTTAATGGGCTTGTTTTTTGTTTAATTTCTATGCCTTCATGAAATATTTTAAGTTCTTATAGTCTATTCAAATTTTGAACTTAAACTTGGTACCCTCTAATAGATATCTCTAGTTTTTCAACTCTCTTATTACTGCTAATATCTCCTTATCATGAATCTCATAGTTTCTCTCTATTTCATTTAGAGATTTTGAGAGAAAAGCTATAGATCTCTCTATCTTTCATCTTTACACTCCATTGATAAAACTCCTTCTATTGTATAGTCTAATGCATCAACTTCTATTTTTATTTTTCTATCTAAGTCTGGTACTACTAATATCAGTTCTTTTTTAAACTTTTAACTCCTTAAATATCTTCTCTTACTTCTCTATTCAATTCCATTTCTGATCTTTTTTTACCAGATAATGGTCTGGCTATAGATACAAAATCTTTAATGAACTGCTGATAATAATTAGCTGGTTCCAAAAACTTTTGTATATTTTTAACTCTCTTTATCTTTTCTTCCTCTATTTTTATCCTCTTAGAACTAATTACTACTTCTAAAAATCCTACTTCTCTAATCTTTTACTTGTATTTTTCTAGTTTTATATATAAATTGTTCTCTGCTAGTCTCTTTACTACTTCTTTTTCTATCTTGTTATATTTCTTCTCTTCTTTTGTTCCTACTATAACATTGTTGATTAAGTCTTGTAGAATCTCGTTCATCATGGTTTAAAGTCAATTCAAATGATCTTTCTGAAGTTATAAATATGTTACATCCTGTGTTTTAACCATATCCATCCTGATCCATGAATAACACCCATCTCTCATCTGTACTTTTCAATCTCTTTCAATGTAGATCACACTAGCTCATTTTATCTTAGATGTTTTTGCTAATCTAGATTGACTCTATGGATCTCTATTCACTGACATCTGAAGATCACTAGAAATCAGAGTAACTTACTTAGCAGTTACATTCTAAATAGCTACCCTAGGTATACTAACTAGTTGTTATATGCAAGTCCACCCATCTGGAACTTACATCTCCGCAGTGATATCATCTCCAAATTATACAAGCCTGCTTTCCATGGCAGCCACCTTTCTCACAACACATCTTATAACGGTGCTGCAACCATCCAGGTATTCTATCTTCTATGGCGGAGATACTCTTATTCAACTCAGTTTTTCATGACAGAGTTACCCTGTCAGTGTCTTAACACTGGAACCTCCACTCAGGGTAATAGAGGTTTTATCACTGAAACCCCAAGCATCTCCTATACTATCTGTTTGTATTTAAGACTAGTAGTTACACTGTAATTCGCTAGTCTGATAATCAATGAAACTTTAGGGTTAGGGTTAGGACAGAGTAAGGGTTAGGGTTAGGGTTAGGGTTAGGGTTAGATAACTCTTATTGAACTCGATCTCTGGTATTCAATGGCAATACACCAATCATCACTCACTCATATCTTGAACTTCTTCCTATTATCTGAAGTTGTGACTATGCAGCAGACAGATAGCGTAGCATATAAGCTGAAGCCAAGGCCGTTCCACAAGTCTGCTCATCTCCAAGTCCATTCTGCAGACTTCCACCCTGGTGTGAACTACATCTGACACTAGTATATAATCCAGTAGTCTACACTATAGTAGTCATCCTTAAAATCAACTAAAACTAGCACTTCTCTTCTAATATTAGCAATAACACACCTTGCCATCTTCTGTTGGTTTTCTACCCTCCAAGTCCCCAAGTTCCAATCTAAAATATGTAACTTGTGTGACTAGTAGAGGTACAGTATACAAGCTGAAGCCAAAGATTATTTTCAATCTGCTTTCTATATTCTCAGATAATACATAATTACTTAATTCTGAACTTCCAAGATATTCTACCAAATCTCAGATAACAAGGTGTGAACTGTGTCTAACAGAATACTGTCTTTTACTCATTCTCTTTCTTTATTCATACATTATTATATCTCTATCATTAGTCTAACTTTGTAATTACTTTCTTAATATCTATTTTTTCTATAATATCTGAAATAAGAGATAAAGGATAATTATTTTTAATTGTATATTTATTTAAATAACACTTTATTTCCAATTATCATGAATCTGATAACTAAAGACCCTGTATTTCTTATTAATTCTATGGAGTTCAAATGATAACCTTTATAGTAGCTAATTATTCAGAGTATACATAATAGTAGAATATTATTAGATTATCATTTTTGTATTTAAGAATATAGCTGGTATGTACTGTTATCTAGTCTGATAATCAACTTGAACTATGCCATACTCATATCCTTCCATCTAAATATCTACTATCTAAAGGTTATGACTATATGGTACATGAGTTAGACACAATATTATCTATTGAAGCCAAGATTGTTTGTGCTACTATTGTAGATAATACAGCAAGTGTGATTCACTTCTAACATCTTACCATTCTTCTTTTCTATAAAAAATCTAGTACTATTTGAGACAATTTTAAGAGTCTGATATACTCTTTTCTCAATTATTCTTTAATGAACTCTCACACCTCTCTTTTCTTCTCTCTTGACAATGAATATACTTTTTTCTTTCTCAGCACAAATTTCCCCTTTATCTCTATTATATAATCTCACACCTTCTTTGTTAGCATCCTCTTACTTGCATTTTTTCCAAAGATATAAATCCACTTGTGGAATTTTTGAGAAACCAATTTCTTAGCCTCTTCTTTAGACTTTGCTGTTTGCTCCTCTTTATCTCAAATTTCCAATTTCTCTACTATCTTCTTCACTTCTATTGTTCTTTCTTTCTTTGGTTTTTTTTTCCTCTTTTCTTTCTTTTTCAGCTCATTTTCTTTCTGTCTTTTTTCTTCTTTTGTTTGTTTTTGCCACTTAAGTTTTCCTTACTTTGGCTTCCACTACTTTTTATATTCTTTTGAACATTTTATTATTTTCACCTTTCCTATTGTTTAGTCAATTTCAGAATTGTGATGAGCAAGCTACAGCATTCCCAGAATCACACTTCACTTTTGTCTTTTAATCACATTTATCTTTGTTCTTTCTCTATACCCCTAGTAATAAATATTTACCTCCATTGTATATTCAATAGGTTCTTTCTTATTGAAAAAACCATTCACATTTCTCACATATATAGGTCTACCTTATATATACTTAGCTAATAATCCATGCTATACTAAACCTAGCTTATTCTAAAAGACATATATATTACATGCTATTAACATATAGTATGATATTATTATTCTAGAACCTTTTTCATTCTTCTGTGACATATGACAGTGTTTTGTGACATGTCACAGATGTGTAACATCACACAAATCCCAACTCTAAGTTCTAAATAAGAAAATTAAATTAAAATTAAATTAAAAAGCAAAAAGAAGTGAAAATAAATAGAGTTTATTAACTTTGATTCTGACAGTAGAGAGTAGAGGAAAAAAGAATATTTAGAAAGCTGAAGAGATTGTTGACAATAACTCTAGTACAAGCAGTTTTAGATAACAGTTATAATTTCTAAATAAAGATTGATGTTTCAGGATATATAGTTGGAAAAATCTTATTCTAGCAACAAAGTGAAAACTTCTGATG
>Ga0157364_1005116_pt1 | contig 13266 bp, 5 predicted proteins | sample AttsexASBM2_FD_111476 | JGI IMG/M metagenome (GOLD analysis project Ga0157364, IMG submission 111476) | Fungus gardens microbial communities from leaf cutter ant in Ribeirão Preto, State of São Paulo, Brazil - Atta sexdens ASBM2 | ecosystem: Host-associated > Fungi > Mycelium > Unclassified ... | reverse complement strand
TGGCTAAAAATGATTAATTGCGTCGTCCCCGGTATTAACGTACGCAAGCTGACCGTTCTATTTTGGCGGCAGTTACGGTATTTTCACAATTGATTAATCGCCGAATAAATGATGAAAGAGTGAGAAAGAGGAGCGCAGGCCAGTCGAGATTGTTGTTCGTTCGCTCGAACAAGCCGAATACATTCATAACGCAGAACACGAAACCGGGAACATAGTCGAGAACAGCTGCAACAGACAGTAGCCTAGCATGCACATGCACGCGAGTAGATCGACGAGAGAAACGTTTCCGAGTGCGACTTTATTATATAGAGAATCTGACTTATTATTTATAAAAAATAGATCTCATAAAAATAGATCACTGAGTCTCCGTTCTCTAAAATTTGAATGACTTAGGTCCATATTCATCAGTCAGATTTTATATTAAGGTTTCCTTAAAATTATCTTTAGATGTTCAATAGCCAATAAAATAATTAGATTTTTAATTATTGTTCGTAAAGCGTCTAAAGATAAATTTAAGGAAGCCTTAAATATAAGATCTGACTATGAATACCAGCATTAAACATTCGCAATCTAATCCACTATTTTTAAACGGTATTCTAAAGATATTAACTCGGAAAGAAGAAGATTTCGCAAGCTTTGCGATTCACATCATGAAATATTCATAATTAGATAAAAAGAATCAGAGCATTTTGGAATATTTAAAGGATCTTTATAGCCATTATCCTAAATAACTGAATTATAATAACAATCTTACGTGTTCTTTTCAGAATCTTTCCTCTTCGCAATGAATATCCCATCAAGAGACTCTTTTAAAAGAAAAATGTAGTCTGTGCTTACCTGTAAAAATAGAAAAATAATAAAATTAGAAAATAATTGATAAAATGTATAAGCAGATTAACTTTTATTATGGCATTCAAGTTGCAATTAAAAATTTGTTTCGGCGAACTTCGCTTACTTTTGTAAAGGAAAAGAGCAGGTGCGATCGATTAATTTCTCGATTGTTAACTCGACAACTCTGGAGGCTATAATTTTATCGTTGATCCACAACGCACATCGTACCTTCACAAAAGTTAAACGCAAGTGTGCGCGCATGGATAATCGATTGCTTTCCGATGCTTCTAATAAATGTGCGGGTTTGCTTTGTGCCGAACAAATACACGAACGTGGCACGAGTTACGACACAAACGATCGTTGCGAGTACAATACGTGATCACCGGTATCTGGCAAACGCACGCTTCGATAGGGTGTCGAGTTTTGTAATAACAGGGAATTCAATTTGCTCATATGGAAAAGACATATCCCCCTTCTCTTCCCCACTCAATAGGATCTGCTATTCACGATATTTTTCAATTTACTGTTCAAATATATAAATAAGATAGTAATAATTAAAAAACACATATATATATATAATATTGATAAAAATAATAAATACAAATACAATAAATATAAATATAAATACAAATATCTGGTAATAAAATATAAATATTAAGTGTTGAGAATTTATATCGAAAATTTTAAATAGAGATATTTTCCTTCTCAATACTGTCATTGTTAATCGATAAACGTGTACAATCGAAATTACTTTCCGACTGAATATGCAAACGCGGAATATCTTTTACATTTACGAGAGGAGTGTGCCCGAGAGTTGAATGCAACAGAAAAGAAAAGAAAGAGTAAGTAAGATTGAGAGTATCAGAAGAAGGAAGAGAAAAATGTCAGAAGAAAAGAGAGAAGGCAAACACATACATGAAAGTCAGTCTATTATATCGGTCCATGCGTTCTGTCATTTAACGCAAATGTCGCTCTATCGTTCATCGACATGTTCGCATTACGAAGTCCCGTCCACCGTCTTTGTTATGTATTCACGCACACACGAATATATTGCGGGTCTATGGATTTGAAGAGAAAAAGGAGGCTTGGCTAGACGAAATAGGATATACTTTGTAAAAGGAGACATTGTCACGCCGTTATTTTTTCCTGTTTTTAATCTTTTCTACTATAACTTTTAACAATTACATGTATCATAGATAATATAATGAAGAATGATATAATAATTCTACTCTAATAAGTAAATTTTTAGGAAAAAAAAACCACGAAAAGGAAGAGTGAGAGAAATAGTTTAATAATTTGCACAAAGTATTATACAGTGAGAGTATTTACGGTATTAAGAATTAATAAAATTTTCCACGTCTTACACCATATTTATGTATTTTTTTTGTTTAACAAAATTTTTTAATAAATAAAATCTAAAAAAAATTCTCTCTGTTAAAATACACAGTAAATTAAAGACGATAATATTCTTAATTTTAACTGGCGAAAGAAAAACTAACTGCAAGATTAAACGCGTGAAAGACTTTCCACGTGACCCTCATTAATTAGGGAAACTAAAGATGACCATCTGCTGTTCCACAAGCGGCGTTACTAAAAGTAGACATAAGAGGGAACAAATTCGGCGTAAAGTGACACTAAAAACCGGAAACTCTCTCTTTAGAGAAATCTATACTTTACGATCCGTCTTATGCTCGATTCATTAGAATTATGTACAGATACGATAATAATATCCAATGAAGTTTTATATATATATATATATAATTCGAAATATCATTTTTCCTCTTCTCTTTTTAAATACTTAGGTAATTAATTAATAAAAAATTGAAGTTATGTAATCATATTATAATTGATACATAATTATTATCCTAATTAATTAAAAATGTCTTTGTAAATTTATTTAGTTATTTAACAAACATTCCATCTCCATGAAAGTTCGATGTACCGCTAATATTTGATTGCGCAGGATGTAAACGTCATCCTGTCGTACGAACTTCATTTCCTGTGGGAGGAAACGGCGGAATCGATAGACGCGGTCCAGCTTTTAAAATATTCTTAATATATAACACATATATCTATGTAATGTATGTAATGTATGTAATGTAATTACTTAAGTCTGTAATTACTTAAGTTACGGTAAATCTAATAAATCTTTCAAGATACATATATATGATATATAATATTCGCTAACTTTTATTTTTAAATTTATATATTATTTTTGTACCGCAAATCCAATAATTTTTGCCGCTGCCAATAAAGAAAAAAACTTGTTTTCAACTAATGAATATACGAGTTTGCAATTTCGACCCTTCTAATTTTAATCAATTATATCTCGAATGCGGACAAAAAGACTTTCATTATTAGAGAAGAATTTATCTGGCGTACTTTATTTCATTGCATAATTTTATCTCGGTGTATACGACAAATAAATTCCTGCACAAAATATATGTAAATCAAAATAGATTACTGTAATTACCACCTGCTTTAAATTTAATAAATAATCTATTGCAATAAATTTTACCGGATAATTTTAGCTGTAAGTGAAACCATATTTAATCATAAGCATTTTTTAATATTTTTAATCATATTCAATCCTTTTTTAAATAAATTGTAAACCAAATTTAATCTTTAAATAAATAAATTATGAACAAACTTTTACACAAAAAATATTTAAAAACACGTTTATAATTAAACATTTAAAAAATTTAATGAGACACTCGTAATTAAAAATGAAAAACTTGATAAATTATTTTATTAATTTAAAAAATAAAATGTTTATTACTCATTCTCTCTTTTAATTTATTAAAGTTAATCCCGTGCATATTAACACAATTATGCACAAATAAAAAAAATTTATAAAATATTGAATCACGAGTATTTCAGTTCAAGAATTAGACACTGGTAAGTTAATTTATATCTATTCCCTCAACAAATCCGTGCAATTAATTATTTGTACGCGCACGTTTCGTGGTTAATTTCGCTTTGTCGATCCTTATTCTCTTGCAGATTAAGACGGACATCTCTAATTGAGACTTGATTATATTTGCGATGAGTGCGGCTTCCGCGTGCGGCAGGAGGAAATTATAGTAATTTTCGCCCTGCCGTTTCTTCGGCAAGCCTTTAAACGTAGCGCCCGATAATTGACAGGACAATCCGACGCGTTTATGGAATAGGATCAGGTGGTGTGTCTTGTTTGGAACTTCGAAAGTGCTCGGATCGAGTGCACGAAAACTTCAGCTTAAATGGGCTTTTATGACGATGATGAAAAATTATCGAAAGTTTAAAAATGTAGTTGGAAATTTTTTGAATTCTTCACTGCTAACAAAGATAGGCAGCGCTTTTAATCCGCATTTGATTATACCGCCGGCGAGTTTGTCGTCCGGAAATAATTACATGTCATTCTGATCCGTTTAACGTACGAGACGTAACATTTTAACTACGTGCCAACGATAAGTTTAATCCGCGTACTCTTCTGTACAAATTACTTGTAGAGACTATATTTCGTAATACGATTTATTAATAGAATTACCTACGATTAGTGTTAGGAACAAACTTGCGTTATTACCTATGTAATTCAATGGCAAAATTTACCGCTTCACGATTCCTTGACAATCCAAAGGTGATGTCTTTAATGCCTGTACAAATGTGCCAACGTATAAACACATTAGAAATACGTTGTCTAGTTAGAGGAAAACCAGATACACTCGCGCGAGTCGAAAAGTCGGGTGATAAATGTCTAAACAGGCATGAAGGGCGCCAGAATGTGTTAAGGATTTCATCCGTAGTGCAATGTGTACTCTTGGAGTTTATTGCTTGAAACTAAAATAACATCTAGAAGATTTTTCAAAATTTTTATATACATATAATATCGTAAAACAATAGGATGCTCAAGTTGATTGCGAGAATATCAAAACTTTTCGTAATATTGCTTGAAATTCTTAATTATTTTGATGGTTCAACAAAATTATTTTCAAATTTATATCTAGCTAAATTTTTTAGATACTTCAGCAAAACCGTTCTTTCCGTGTAACTTTTGCAAAAATATTCTATAATTCGCGTAGGTGTGAAAAAAGTGTAATTAATTTTTATGAAAAGATTTCTTTTTCAAAACTTGTATTCTACATGTAATTCATACTCTACAATAATATTAAATTTTGTAAGAACTTCGTAAAGAACAGAGTAATAAATCAATATAGAATATCAATAAGTAAACATAATTTAAGTAATGCTCATGAAATACAAGAGTAGAGTAGAAGAAACTAATTTCGCGTCGTACTAAGTTCGCGACGCGGGGAGACCGTAAATATGATTCGGTACTTTGCTTTTACGAATAAACGGCGAGTAGCTGTAAAACGACCAACAAAATACCGAATACGAAATACTCGTGAATTTTTCAGCAGCCGACGTTTCGAGGAAAATCCTGAATGCGTCTCCTCGTAGTGGTATCGTCTAGTCGGATGCGAAATCCCTGTCTTCGCATTTCGTAGATTGAGTAGCTCATAATTATTTACATCAGGCATTCTAGACAAAATGTTTTGCGTCAATCAATCTTTTTCCGATATACATCGCGGAAATTGTTATATCGATTTTATAGAAAATTATTATGTACTATCAGTAAATAATTCTGAGATAAATATTCAAAGAAATAATTTTCTCTCGATATAATCTAAAACTTGTATTTTGATTAATTATTATTACATAATCTAAAATATTCGTTGTACACATTTGTAATTACGAAAAGAATTACTCTGAATTTTTTCTTCATACATTACTGTTTATGCAACAGGTGTTCTCGTAATTAGATTAAAGATGCACTTGGGAAACATAAGAGTTTAAATATAAGAATTAAACGAGCGTTTATTTCTGTTTGATTTTCTCTCTTCTCGCTTCTATTGTTGACGATATTTATTTCATACAAATGACATATCAAAAAAGATAATTTTCGTATTATGTCAATTAAAAGTGTTTATTTCCGTATCGAATTTAATAAGAAAAATCAATGTTTTCATTCTGAATCGATCGCACAAATTATGTTAATTTCAACTTCCACTCATATACATTCAAACTAATTTGTAGAAAAGTTTGTACTTAAGATAGTACTTTTAAAATTGTTAGAATTGTATGAACAAATTTAATGAATAAAATCTCTTTAATGAATAAAATCCTCGGTGCTTCATTTAATGCGTTGTAGACTTTTGAATTACCTTCGTACTAAACAAATAAAATATTAAAAATGCAACATGCACAGTCTCATTTACATTTGCATCACGTTGTAACAAGGACTGAAACTTAACGAGTTACTGTTGTTCTTTATTGGATAATGCAAGAATGTGCTTCATAATATTGTCTTCTATAATGTAATAAAATTTATTGTTAATTTGCGCCTCCTGAGCATAGAAAAGTCATTTTACGTCATTCAATATTGCTCACGAGCGGATAATACGTATTTTTCACTTACGTTCCGATTATAATTGCAGTTAAACTAAACATAAATTCTCTTGTCTGTTTATTACGTAGCTGTACACAATTGTTTATTCTCCATTTAGAAAAATAATTACGTTGATATTAAACAACTGAGAACAAACCTCTCTCGTATTCTTTGTAATTTATTTTCTTCTCATATTTGTTTCTCAAAAAACAATGTATTTTTTGTGAAGTGTTTTTTCAGATCTGTATTCTGAAATTGTTTCTAAATGTAAGACTCCCTCTTAAATAAATTACTGTTTACTTAAATTACTGTTTACTTAAATTTAACAATAAAACATAGTCGCACTCTTCGATTAAAGTATATAGAAACATTTCATTTACATTTTAAATAAATCCTTTTATACTTTAAATAAATCAACGTCTCTTTCAAATCTATCGTTCGGTATTTTAGAAAAGCGAATTTTTCTCACAACGATTAACGTTCTAAAATCTTTTTAACCTCTTTCACATTCCTCACTTATCTGTCGCGCCGTTAGCTTTTATAGCAAGAGTGATATAACGCGCGCATCATCTACCATCTCTCGCGCTGATGTTTTAGTTGTCACCTAAAAAAGATTTTCATTTTCCGCCAAGTAGCTCGACGCTGCTTGTCGCTCGTTAGCGAGCTTATGTCCTCGTGAAAACCTTCGTTTTATACCTTTGCCCTCCGCACGTTGCGCCGAAATCGCGTTACTTCCCGCCCAAAAGAAGCTCGCTGCAAAGAGAAGAGATCCTAAGAAATCCTGAATAACGCCCACATCGTTCCACTCGTCCTTAAGAAATCGTACTCGAAGAAAAAAAGCAGACAAATGAGACATTGTATATTTTTCATGTCTTCAATTCGTTCTACCGAGCAAAAAATTTCTGGCTTCTCTCACGTTTAATGATTAACCTATGTTATGTATAACAAACAATATTAACATTTCCTACAAAATTTTATTCGAAGAAAAAAAATTAAAAATTATTGTTTACAATAAATTTTTTACAGTAGTTTAAGATGCTAATAGCATCGTTATTAAATCGATGATCAATTTAATTGCATTAAGAGAAAGAAGTTTGTTATAGGAACAAAAGCAGGGATATCAAATGTAACGGTTTGGCAGGAAAACGGATCGGTTATTTATTATTGTAAATATAATTCGTTAATGTGATAAATAATACACGATTTACGATACAAATCAAAATAATCAGTGTTGCTAGCAAATAAAAGTCTATCAAAAAATATTGTAGGTTAAGTTTTGCATAAATTGTTTCTATTACTAATAATTGATTGAAATAACAAACTAGCAATCACAACAAATTAAAACAATATAATCTGTTGTCTATATCTACAAATCATTTGGTAAAGGTATTGATGGCTTATTATATAAATTAACAAAATCCTTTCTTTCAATGGATGATATTATTATTTCAGCTTCAATTTCTTTAACTAATAGATCAAATTCGTTGTTCTATCCATTTTAGAAACAATCTCCTAATTCCCCCATTTTTGAATCTCTATAATACTTTCAACAGATAAAATAGTAGAGGAAATGGGACGCGGTTTCCTGGGATTTAGCAGACGTTAAATAACGAGGCCAATAATGGAGTATAATAATGATTGTACGATTAGATTATCGAAACTGGAAAGACGCCAAAAGAGCAACCGCGACGCCCCTGTAAATTTGCACACTTTGCGATAAATGATCTCGATAGAGGCTCAATGAGTCGATGCGAATCCTGCGTTACATTTACAAACAAACAGTCGGATTTATCCTTGGCGCTTTAATGTTTATTTGCGCTTTTAGCGAATCGGCACATTTTGCGGCGAATATTTGTTTGATCCTCATCTAGCTCTGACGCTTTTCCCGACTTAAACTCGTCGATGTAGCCGTAAAACACAAGTGAATCCCGCGATTAATTTGTCTGCATTTAATTCTTCAGAGTGTTCCAGAATTTAATTTTTTTCAATGCAGCCAAAAATAGCGAATATCGAGTGGTAAATAAACATACATGGTACATAATAAAACAATTTTTCACAAATTGACAAATATTATTTTAACATTTACTGATTGCTGTATAAACAGATGCTTACACAAATTCAAGAGTCCTAAATTGCTATCGACAATTATATCCCTCGAGATTGTGACCTATATTTTTCAAATATAACGGAACACACAATTCACATAGCAATAAAGAACACAATCAATAACACGGTGAAAGGCGAAGATTAACGGTGTCACCGTTTTCAGTTTATCGAAATAGTGTTATACACAATAAATTCGTATAATAGATGCATATCGCGCACGGTAAAAGGTTAATAGCGTCGCCGATCATTTGATATCCACGATGCCGCCTTTGCTCGCTAGTGTCACGAACCAACACGATGCCGGCCCTCCCTAGGGCACATAAAGTTTGCAGACAATACGCCTATTTCCCCAAGGGCCCATTTCATGTCGTCGCGCGCGAAATTGACGTCTAGATGTATTATAAGGGGACGCTGCGGGAGTGACGACGCGACTGACATGGGTGCGTTATACGCTTATATATACGTATCTATCTTGCGTGTACGTCATAATTCAACTAAACGGACAACGGCGTGTTGCACATGTGGCGAGGGACAGACGGACTGTGTTTGCGAGAGAGGCGAGAGCTCTCTCTCTCTCTCTCTCTCTCTCTCTCTCTCTCTCTGTCCGGCTATCCCTCTTTATGAGAAAGACGTACCTATATAAGCGGGATTGGGGGAAGATCAACAGCAATAGCAGCGCCTGGTTCAATCCCCGTTAAGCCTGTCGCTTATGTTGCGCCCACTTGAATAAACATCAATTTGATATCACAGGATATTGTGTCATCCCGTGTACGCACATTCAGCCGTATGTGGCGGAGTCGCACGCATAAATACCGCACGCGCCCACACCTGTACACGCCGATTGCAGTAGCAATTATAGTTGCAATTCCAATTGTCCATAACCGCGTAAATATACATCTCTCAATAGATCCAAACTCTCTCAGCCACGCGTTATTTTCTAGTATACCTGCTTTGTTGTACCGTTTTGTTATCGCCCGTACATGAGCTCTATTAGCGGAGTACACTATTGCTGTTATCACACGACAAATGTATGCGGGATTCGCACGGTTGCATTCAGCGCGTTCCGCTTTACCCGGCTTTTCGCGTATATTTTCCGCGATTTTGCGTTATCGCACCGGTTTACCGCCGTCGAGCTGATCAATTCGTTGGATGTTTGGATGACGGACTTCACATGGTACTCGCTTGTAAAGAAAAAAAAAGAGAAGCTGACAGATACGTAAATCCCTCATTCGTGCATACATATCTTGCTAAAAAGCGTTATGATTTTCCCGCAATCGCACTGAAGATATTTAAGTTTTTATTAAATTAAACTTATCAATTTAAAAACTATTGATGTAGATTTAACACACACTATGTGGTATCTATATAATTTTCACTGCGTTGAAGTTGACATAGTGTGAATTTAACACCATAGATTTTAAATCTACAGCATGATGGTATAAATATCAAATCCACATTGATGTTAATATTAATCTTTCGTTTGCAATGTGAAATGTTCATCTTTCGCCCGCAACTCTTTGAACTTTAATAGAGATATATTTATTGTTCCAGACTATATAAAAATTTGAAAAAAATTTTTACATACTTGTGAAAACTTTAATAAGTTTTTTTTATCATAGAAGTGGGATTGTATTTATTTATTTTTTACAGATTTAAATTTATCTATCAGAATTTATGATTAAAAAGTCGACTGTGCTTTTAAAGTCTTCATTGATATTTTTTAGAGTATAATAATAATTGATAAGATTTATGTATTTAAGCCAGCGATATTTATAATATATAACATTATTTTGACTGTAATCTTTGGAATACAAGGTAAAGATATATATGTATATAACAGATTTTGAAAAGAAAAAGCGACTTAATAAAATAATGACTTAAGTAGGATATACTAGGTGCACTTACAATATATTACAAGTACATTGTAATATTTTATCACTATTGTTACGTTGAGATTGTGAATCAACTACAGCGATTATTACAATTGCACTTGGATTCTGTGAGCTCATTCAACTGATAAGCATTATGCGTAGAAACAGCTCATTTAAGCGTTATTGCAATTGACATGCTTTAATGTGCGATTTAAGTCAAATTTGTTAAATTTATATTAAATGAAAATGTGCAAAGCATAAAATTTAATTAGATTTATAAATCTAGGATAGCCACGCCATGATTAGGTGATTACTAGATTTGATGATTTCATTTTCTCAAAGTTATCTTAAAGATTAAGTTTCATGAATATAGGTATGAAGGTAGAAAGAATATAGAAATCAACGATCAATCGCTTATAAAATAATATAAAAATATATTATGCAAATTTTAAATTAAATGCTTAAATAGAAATTCCATTTTGTTAAAAATAATGATTCCATACATTTATTCTTATTATTAATTAAAAAAATTTTAATTAAGTAGGATTCTATTAAAAATATTAAAATTAGTAATAAGAAAAAATGATGAACATATCAAATTTATATTCTTAATAAAAACAATTTTATTTTCTGTTTAAACAATAATTAAAGATTCACATATATTCTCGTTTAAAAGAAACTATATTACTCTATGGAAAGCAGATTCATTGATTTACATCAGTATAAGTATCTTACAATTCAAAGAGATAGCAAGATATGAATTAGATATTCTTTTTTTATACATTATTCTTTGATAAAACTAATGAAGCGAAAATAAAAAAAAATGTGAACAGCTTCCAGATTATCATCCGACAAAATACATAGAAACTCGTGAAATAAAAATACGCTAAAATAGAAATCCGAATCCTCAAAAATTCTGCGCTCAGCGACATGATACAGTGAAAATCGTCAGTGGTGCAATGAAAATTTAACTCATTTTCAGTCGAGAGACATTCTGTCGTACTGTCTAGTAGAATTTCGTGAAATTTGCGCAGCTACGAATTCCGCTTAGCGAACGAAATTATTAGAGCGCGCGGTAATCAGTGAAAATTTATATAGACGACCCGTACGTCGCCGTTAAATATAATATTATGAAGTCGCGACCGCGATCTCGGGGTTCTTAAATGAGAATATCTTTCTGAAAAATTACGATCGCGTAATTATTGCGACTGAGCTCAAGACCTTTTTACAGAAGAAAAAGTATGCATCGTTACTGAAATTAGCGACTTTCTTACGTGAAAAATTTATTAACTTAACTAGATTCATTCTACTAAATCACTATAAGGTACATATAAATTATTTAAATGTTTTATTAATTATATTTAACAACTGTATGTATATATATATATATATAATGTATACATACTCACCAAATTCTTTGAAGTGAAATCTCATTCTAAAAAGTGAAAATTATGTCAATCTTGAAAAAGAGTGATCCCATTTTCAATCTTTAAGAGTGATTTCATTTTTCAGAATTCATTCTAAACATTTTAGAGAGTATACCAAAATATATATTATATATTTTTTGTTAATTATTTTATAATACAACAAAGTTATTTGTATTATGAGTAATAAGGATTCACAAGAACTAGTCTTATCAGTTGCAACATGAGATAAATTTTCCATGTATGCATAAATGTATATATATATATATATATATACCATTGATATATATTACTAATATGTTCTTCATGCAGCTGGAGAGATGAGAAAGCAGCATACTGTGCGGTAAGCTTTATTCCTCCACGCTTGGAATATGGAGAGAATTGCGAATTCCGCTGAGCGGTCCCAAGGAATAATTGGACCGAGCAACGGCAATAATAATGCGCGATAGAATAATTGATACGCGTGCCGTCGAAGGAAATGCCGCGTTATGAAAGTGCGCGCTTTCGTGCTCTCACCGGATAAATCGCCGTTCTCACGTATATGGATCTGGACGTTGAGAGTTACGGAATAATTGCTCGAGCGGCTCGAGCCACTTTCCGATTATAATAATTCGGAGCGAAGAGAGAAAAGAAATAATGCAGTCGCTCCATACGCGAAATATCGAATCGCACACACGCTGAAGAAGGTATTCTCCATCACAGCGGCGCAGTGTACAATAAAAAAAAAACAAAAAAAGGAAAAAAGAATACACTCACGACGGTAGATAGGAGCGTTTTGTTTTCGGTTGTGAATGAGCGATAAAATCATCAGCGATATACCAGCAAGTGTGTGAGAAAAGTGCCATACGTGCGTGTGTGCGAGCTGCCAAAATTTATCGCCCTCTCTCTCTCTCTCTCTCTCTCTCTCTCTCTCTCTCTCTCTCTACCATGCACTCGTTATAATTTCATCGTTTTCACGATTGCGATATTACACGTGGTCGCTGTTGCACAGTTTATAATTTTTGAACAATTCTGGGACGATGCCATCAACGCCCATGATAGTACCAATCGCGAATTAATAACGATCGTATAATATTACATGCAAATAATTATAATGTGATATTTACAGTTCAAATTATTTCGCCATAAACAATATTTAAAGAACAATATATGAAAAACGATTTTTGAGTATAACTTATGTATCATGGATAAAGTACATATTCGAGTAACAAAAATAATAAATATGTAAAATATTTAGTGATAAATAATGAAAATCAACCTTTCAATTCATGTAGAATTAAATATTTCTTACACCAGTAAACGGATCAAATGGGATGCACGACGAGATGGAAGAGATGATTTAGTTACATCTCAATATTGCGCTCGGGAGAAATGGAGGGATCTCGTTCGTGAGCGGTCAACCACTAAATAATAATCCGCGATCGGTTGCCGCGTTCTCGCGTGAACGTTTGTGCGCGAGATATTCGGCCTGACCTCTGGCAACGCGATCGAAGCGGATGGAAATTTAATTCCCCCGAGAGGACGGTTGAGTATCGCGGGACCGAACAGAGTACGCGAAGTCGCGGAATTGAATTTTGAAGGGCCCTATATATATATATATATATATATA
>Ga0157364_1005115_pt1 | contig 13268 bp, 8 predicted proteins | sample AttsexASBM2_FD_111476 | JGI IMG/M metagenome (GOLD analysis project Ga0157364, IMG submission 111476) | Fungus gardens microbial communities from leaf cutter ant in Ribeirão Preto, State of São Paulo, Brazil - Atta sexdens ASBM2 | ecosystem: Host-associated > Fungi > Mycelium > Unclassified ... | reverse complement strand
TTTTAAATTAACAATAAAAAATAATTTCAAAAATAGGCTGTCAAAAGAAAAACGCGCTAATTAATTAATTAACAAAATTATATATTTAATAATTACATAAAAGAACAAACAAAAAAATACGTATACGCTGCGCAAACTTATGAAAAGAGCGTGGTATTATCCTGTCACTTTCTAAGGCAGATCTAAATTCCCGTGAGAATAGTAGAGTGAAAATCGGGAGATGACGACGATCTTCTCAAGAAAAGACGAGCCCTAACGGTGCTTCAGCGATGCAGGAGACAATTACAGGTGCGTCAAGACAGAGAGAGTTGTAACTGTCGTATTTACATCGCGAGCTGTTCCAGTTCGACATAAGGAAAATACGATGTAAAGCATTTGTTGTGCTCCCTCATACTTCTTAAAGTAGGAAATCACAATGCTTGACGTTTTATTGCGCTTAATTTGATACCCACGATTTCGAAATTATCGTCTCATTTAGAAAATAACAGAGGAAGTGCTGTCAATTTTTTTTAGCAAGCTTCCGTGATTAAAAAATTTTTAAATCTAAATATAAAGGTTATTCATGGTAATATATATTAAGCGGAAGAAAACATATGTAAAAGTCCTCTACAAAATGTATAATAATTAGATTTAAAAATATCTCGCAAGAAAAGGAAGCACAATTATATTAGCTATACCATTATATATATTGACAACTTATCAATAAATTCTTAACAAATGAAAAGAGTTCTATCTTTGTTTTGTTAACAAATCTATTAATTAATGCTTCTATAATAATTTTACTTGCACTTCTAACTTTCACTGTTCTATTATCCATTTATTATATTAATTATCCATAAAGTGATATTGCAACATAATAAATTACATTGGTATTCGATATTTTTATTTTTTATTCGAATATGACAAACTATGGGAGCGCCTTGCATATCCGTCCAAACAAGATACTAAAATATCAGAACATTAGACACATAAAATATCAGACACACACTTCAGTATGTGTAAAGTGTTTTCAGAGTAGAAAAGCTTCATATTTGTATGGATAATGGATATCGCACGCTCGTTAAAATTCAGTATTGATATTTTTCTAAAGCTGAACTGATAAAGCGTATAAATGGAAAGTAACTTTTCTTTTTCTGTTTCTTCTAAGAATTTCTCATACTTTATCCGTTATCAGTTATGCATATTTGCACAGATAAAACTTGAACAGATTTTATCTGAAATTGAAATATTGGAAGAATATCATCATGTCAATACTATGGAATATTGATATACTCAGATTTTAAATCACACAATGTAAAAAATATTCTAATAAGAAAATGAAAAGAATATAAAGATAGCTTTTTCCTTAATAAAACCGTTGAGAGAAAAAAGCCTATTATTTTTACAATAACTTTATTAAATTTTAATATTCCTCTTATGTTTTTTTTTTAATTAAGGTAATATCTATTTTATTTAAATTAATTATTTTCCTATCCATTTTTGTGCTTTGCAGTTCAATAATAAAGTAACAACTCAAAAATTATTAGTATTTCTATGTTAATAGAGGCCGACACTAAATTTCACTAGTTAAATGACATAGCTGATGCAGAACATCTTCCTTTTGTAACTTCAAGATACTTCGTATAATAATCTTGGTAATTGTAACAAAAGAGCATTAATTAAGAAACATCTGTGCTTCTATATTATGATTCTGTACTATGATTCTTTTTGGAAATCGGGACTACGTAAAACACGTGCAAACGGAAAGCGATAAATTTAGGTCGAAAGAGTTTCCCTCTTTGACTGGCGATATACCGAACGGCCTGATCGTCCTCCTCGAAAGTGGCTTACGTCCTCGTCATTTATTCGTCGTCCTGACGCGCGCTATCGTCGATTCACGATGTGCATAAATCAACCGTGACTCTTGAAATACAACGCGAGCAGTGCATTATTAACATACAGTTTCAACCTGCTCTCCTAGCTAATTAAAGAACGTGACTGTGAGGCGATTTACATGAACCAAAACAATTTTTCAAAGAAATTATGATTTTGGAGCTAAAATTTAACTATTAATTTTGACTAATTAGGGAAAGGCTTCCTTCTATTTTCAATAAATTAACTTGGAGGATATAAAAATACAAAATACTATAATAAGTACAAAATACTAATAATAGCCAAAAATAGACTGATAAAATGATAAGAAAATATTAATATATGTATATACATGCGCACAGCACAACTTTCTAACGACAAAATAATTTTGTACAAGAGAAATGCAACTATATTTGAAAGAATATGTAATTCTTTTTTTTTTCTTTTTTTTTTGAAGAAATTTGTAATCTATTCTCATACTTTGTTACAAAGGTACAAATTACGAAGTCTCTTAATTGTTGGCAAAACAATGTTTGATACTAATGCGAATAGCTCTCACGCATTTATTATTATCTATGTAATATAGATTAGACTCGAAAGCAGTGTACATATTTTCTATGTAGCCAAGGCTCTCAGACGTTTCTCGGTACATCATAATCGCACAGCTCACACGATTCGCCTCGTTATCGATACCGCGAGTAAAGAGAATTATAGCGCATTAAAATGATCCATCATTAAATTCATTGGAACAATTAAACGCAACAGCAGCGGTTTGCATTTTTTTCAACCGGAAACTATTGCACTCGATAAAGATAATGAAGAATTGCTTTTTGATAACGAATTTTCTATGTTGATGTTGATATCTTATTAGTATAATAAAATTAGTATAATAAAATTGTGTGAGTAAAGATACCCAGATATATAGCACAAACAGTTCAAAAAAAATTCAGTGATATGTCATCAATTCTGAATTCTTTTTCTAAAAAGTTTTGAAAAGAATTCTTATTGCATCTGAAAATGAGCTCAAAAATTGATAACATACTGAATTCTTTTTAAATTCTTTTTGAACTTTCTGTGCTATCTAAATATATATACAAAAATATACATCATCGAAAAGTTTCTATGTTTTTATATAATTACTTTATAATTAATATCTGTATAATATTTATAAAGAAAAATTACTAGCTTTGCTATTAAACACTTTTTATATATCAAACGTATAACGTTTTACATTAAATTCTAGCTTGTTTTGTCATCTATTAATGTTTTTGATTGATTTTTAATCCAATTAAACTTTTTTATTTATTATTTATTATTTTAAACAAATAATTGATAATAATTTAATAATAATTTAATAATAATTTGATAACTGATTGTGATACCATTTGATTCCATGCAACATCAATCAATCAAATTCCACAATCTTCAATTTCAAAAGATCTAAAATTCTTCTAATAATTACTAATAATTACTCGATGACTTCATTTCGATTCTTTCGATCTTTTCTTCAATGTTACTCACTCTTCGAGCATCCATCTCTCCTGCAATCAGGATCTCTCCGCCAGGAACATGTCACATGCACGCGAAACCAATATCACACTCGTCTTAAATTTTTTTTCTAGAGCAAATTAAATTCCTGTTAGCTCTCAGCCTTGTGTCATCGTCACAGCGCGTAATACGTATTAAACGGGCGCGAGAACACTGTTCTCTTCCTCGCCGCGTGAAGGTGAAGGTTGAAATGGAAGGACGCAGGATCGAAACAACACGATCATGCATGGGAAGGGGGATGGGAAAAAAAGAAAGAGATGGGAAGAAAGATGCGCACTTGACCAGGGTCAAAGAGAGAGTCCATTGGAGCGTCTTCAATCCAAGTCACTTATATACAAATACGCTTCTCCTTCTTTCCTGACACCTCTCTCTCCTTTCTATAGCACCTTTCCCTCGCTCCAAAACAAGGATTCCTCCGTGTATATTCAGCCGATCTCTCTCTTTGAGCCTGCAGTTGAATGCATGGATTAGACGGAGGGGTTTCGTATCTATTCAAGAAAATCTTATTCGAAAAAATGTCTTGCTTCTGATCCTGCTACATATAATGGACATCGGGAAAAGATATCTAAACTCAAGGGTCGCAGGCTGGAATTTCAAAAGAAAATTTATGAAATATCTTGGAATGGAATATCTTCAACGCAGTTCTAATTCACCTGTATGAATTGATATATGTATGCTGATGTCTTCGTTTCACATAATATTTTTTATTCTATTCAATGTAATGTTCATATAACTTACATCTTACAAATTATTAAATTATTACTATTATTATAACAATATTGTATATCAAAGTTTATTAAAATTTATAAAATCTAATGTATAAAAAGCTTAAATAAACATTTTATCATAATTTCATAATAAGAAATAAATTTTAATCTAATGTGACGAGATAGAAAATAAATTGTTTGTATTCAATATCAGTAAAACATGCAAAATCTATTTCAATATATAGATACAAGATGTGCATGCATAATTGCATGCATAATACCAGCACGAACAAGCAGAATATTACGTGCGGACATTAAATCCAGTTGCAACTTTCTCGTCGCTTTCTGGCGATTTTGTATTCCGTAGACTTCACCCTCGATTTCCTCGTCGTAAGATCGTCGCGTTAAAAAAACACGCATTCTGAATCGCGTCCGACATTTCACCTGGAAGGAATCGCCGGGGATGCACAAATGCCGTCTTGATTTCAAACGTCGTCCAAAGAAATACGCATATATTATTTTAATTAAATTTGCCCCATTAACTTTCGATAATTACGTAATATACCTAATAGCGTCGATAAATTAACTCCTTGAATCCAAAAATTAACAAATATTTAAAAATAGAAATTGAAAAATTAAATTTGCGCAACAATATTATCATTGATAAAATTAAGATCAGGGATTAGAAATCCCGAGGCAGAAAATGTGCGAATTCATGGCAAGGTCAAAGAGAACTATCTTTATTTTATCTTGCTTTACGTTCTAAATCCCTGATAAATGAATGTATGATTGACACAAATCATAAATTTCTTTGCTATAAATAAATACAACATTCACACGTCGGCCAAATCTTTGTTCGCACGCAACAATGAATCGTTTCTCGATCATCGTTCTTTTGTGCCTTTACACTACTTTCAAAATCGCTGAAAATCAAATCGTACTTACTTGCACGGAGATAGGTTTTTTCGAAATCAACGATGGAACTTGCAGAAATTACTATATGTGTGTGGATAACGGCGTAAATTTCAATCAAGTGTTATTGTCATGCGCCAGTACTTTCATATTCGAGCCTACTCAGGGTAGATGCGTGTCTGAAAGCACCACTATGTGCCCACAAACAACGACACCATCGACAACCACCTCAGCACCACTCTGTGTTAAATACGGCAGATTCCCGATACAGGACGTAAACTGTAAGAGTTATTATTTGTGCTACTGGAACGGCACCAATTACACCATAATGGATAATCTCTCGTGCCCGAATACGCTGATATTCAATCCAACATCAGAAAAATGTGTATCGCCATTGACATTCACATGTCCAGGGACGTAAGGATAATAGAACTTTACAATCATACTGCATATGTTTATAATCTATAGATTTGTAATCTATAAGATGCTAATGTACTTCTACAAAATCATCGTGTATCTTAATGTAAAAATATTAACAATTATTAAATTGTTTATCAAAATAAAAATATATATTTCTTGAAAATAATATTCTTCCTGATTATAATAAATACATGTCTGTTGATAAATAAATAATTTAGTATGATAAACGAAAATGTGTCAAATATGTAAAAAATACTGTATCAACTAATAACATTTAATAAATGGAGAGATTAAAAAAGAAAAAGGCGCAAATGTATTTTGTTATTTACCATTATAAATCATAAACAAATTTTCGACATGTGTCATAGGACTGATAGAAAAATAATAAAACGGTCTGCGAATACCGCGCATTTAACAATCATTTTATTACCCATTATTTATTACACTATTTATTTTCAATTTAATGGAAACAATAAAAGTACGTAACAATTTCTCGTTAGTACGATCCATTACAGATGCGATTCAGTCAATACAATTACGATTGCAATCGCTATTCACGATTAATTATTTTCGAACGTTATGAATGCGCAAGCTATAATCATTCACACGATAATCATGCGTTTACTACTTTAAAGAAGATTAAATAATCATAAATACCAGCTTTTTCCTATCCATGAAAATCAAACATATTAATTCAGTGTTGCAAAAATAATATGTAAAAATTACACTAATATATACACTAATATATGTAAATTTTTATTTCACGAAATAATTATATTCCTTTTATAATTTTATTCCTTTTTTATTGTTTTTTATTGTTAAATGTATTACATTTATCTGGAAATTTGTATACATTTATATAAATAAAAAGCACTATAATCTGTCACTATCATCTGCCGTATTTTAAAAGACAATGTATTGCAAATAATATGTATTGTAAAGTTTTTTTTTATAACAAACATTTACACATTTAATTTTAAGGAATTATACAATGTAATTCCTTATTTCAGCTTCTTTGAAATCTTTTGACATTACAAAATGACAAAATAAAACTTAATCTTGTACAACTCAAAAAAGAACTTTGTACAGTATGAATTCAATGAAACTTCTAAGATTGCCACCCATTGGCGCCTTCCAACATCTTCCTGTATTCCTGGTAATGTCTCTCGCACAACTTCCATTTTTGTTTCGTTACTCATGTTGTTTTTTGTTGAAGGCACTGTGCTTTCATTTCTTTCATTAATCATATTTGTGTCATTAATTGTATTTGTTTCTATATACGTAGTGTTATTTGTTTCCTCTTCAAGTTTATATGTTGTCATGTTTAACTGTACATCATTTGTCATATTAATATTACGAGATTCCGAAACATTTGAAAGATCAACATTGTTAAGGGTTATTATTATCGAAGGCATTGTACTTTCTTCTTTAGTTACGTTTCTTTCACTTTCTGTATAATTGTTAGTAATTGTTTCCTCTTTGGAATAATTTGTCATTGTGGAAAGTTGTAAGTTGTAAGTTGTATTTGTTAACTCAGTATACTGAGTTTGTGAAATATTAAAAGCATCAATCGCAGAATCAGTGGAATCATAAAGATTTTGTTGAGCAAATTTATTTAGGCCTTCCATTTCATTATCAGGACTTCTTCGTCTTCGTCTGCGAGATGTTACATGTTCTTGATATTCAGAGTAATCAAATTTAGTATCATCGGATCCTGAAGTAAACTGTTCTGGGTTAAAATTCTCAAAATCAGTATTCGTAAATTTCAATTCTGCATTATCACTGTCAACATTATCTGGTTTTTTGTTGACAAAATTTGAATTTCTTGTCAAATTACCCAAGCTAGTGCAATTCAACAATGTGCTTATGATCTCCATATTGACGGAATCGTTCAAGGATTTCAATTGCTCGAGTAAATCAGGATTAAGATGATGTTCTGGATTCTCGTCCAGCGATAAGTGTTTCTCCTTGTTCTCATTAATGTGCTCCAGAAGGATCTTGACTTTCAATGACAACTTATTTTGCGGCATACTTGTAGTCATGCTTCTTCGGGTGTCCATCGTGATATGTTTAACCATCAACTTGTCACCTTCTAGAGGGATCAACGTAGTTGTTGTTACATTTGTGATAATTATTTTTGACTTCTCGGATAGAGGAACTTTTGTCTGTTTTGGTGAGCGAATCGTGTCAAATTGTGGTGGAAGTTTCTCACAATTTCCGAACTCGTCACAGTCTTCCAAACTAACGCAATCTTCGGAATTTTCGCATGAATAACTTACCTCGCCACTTATCACTGGTGACAAAGTCGTTGATCTGACTTTTGTTGGCGACGTCGTTGTAATTATGGAAATAAATTTTCTTTCCTCACTAGTCTTTAGTCCACTTATCGTCGTAGGCAAACCTCTAATTGCAGCCTTTTCTTTCGTTTCCTCATAAGTCACTTCTTTGGACATTAATGATGACTCCATAGTTACAGTTTTGTTTACACTCTTTGTCGAAATTGGCTTATCAGGTAACTTATCAAAAATCCGATCAAGTTTAGTAGGTTCTTTCGTGAATTCGATCAATTCTAGTGATTTCGCGCTTATAACATTTGGTTCAATATCAACTTCACTTGAAGCCATTATGCTCTCGTTTGAAGATGAAATATAATCAACTTTTCCTTCTTCGCTTGTTAATATAGTTGAACTTTTACCTCTGTCTTCTTTGGGTTTCGAATATTCTTTCATTCCTTCCGCACTAGAGCTTTCAGTAATATTTATTTTCAATGAACTAATATCAACAGATGCTGTTGATCGAGACGCATATGCTTTCGAAGATTTTGTGAAAATATCTTTCGCGAATGCAAACGGAATTGACTTTTCAGTTATTTCAGAAATTATTTCTTTCTCTTTTTTTGATAAAGATTCCGTGATCTCTTCTGATCTTTCTTCAATAGAAGGATGAAATATCTCCTCTTTCGAGATTATTTCTTTATCACTAATCGATGATGCTTCGGCTATCGCAGCTGTTTCCGTCGTAGTTAATACTTCAATAATTAATTCTTCCAAAGATGTATTATATTTTTGCGTTAAACCCGCTGGATCTGATGGATTCTCTTCGCAGTCTATTTTCTCCTGAATTGTAGTCGTTTTTTTAGGAAACGTCGTTGTTTTTCTAGATACTACTTTAGCAGGTAATAATTTCGTAGCTGTAGATAAATGATCTTCGACGCTCTTGCTTTCAGATTCGTTCTGCAACTTGGTGATTTCTTCAGTGGTGAATTTATTGATTTTTGAATGCTAGGAGAAATCATGGTTGATTCACAAGCACCATTTTCGCAGGATAAAGTAGTGTATTCATTCATAGACTCAGTGAGTGTACTTTTGCGTACACTCTTCTTCAGTCGTCGTTGCCGTCAGTTGATGCATTTTAGGACTAATTTTGATCTCCACTCTCTTCTTCGGAATCTTTGAGCCGTCGTTCAATTTTACAATATTTTTATTAACCACTGGACCAACTCCGCATTTCACTTTTTTATGTTCCCAAGTGATAATATTACCCACATGACTAACCGAAGTAAAATTAACGATCCTGCTGACCATCGTGTCTTCATCTATGACTTCAAATAAGGCCGTCTTACCAATATCGGGATCATCCGCCGTCACTCTCGAACCTTCTACATTCGAGATATCTTTCCAGTATGGTTGCTGTGTTCTCAAAAGAGATTGTGTATTCACGAATAACCAATCTTTTCGGTGGTCGAATAGACTTGTCCTCTTTGATAATTGTCGTTTCGATCCAGCACAGAATGATGTCTTCGCCTTCGTGAATACTGCTAGATTTTTTTCACCTTGGAATTGTTGCCAATCACATCGTCAAACTCCTTTTCTAGGATTAGCGAACGGCCTGTTGTATTCGCGATGAAGCTACTTGAGTACCTCTGGTTCTTCTTTTTATCGCTCGTACAATTCGTTGATACTTCTTCCTTGGCAATCTCTTCTAATATCGACTGTCCTGCGACTATCATAATATTTTCCGTCGTACTTTGCCAATGGCGATGGTGTTTAATACGATGATGATTTTCGTCACTGAAAATATTCATATTCATATTCTGATTTTCATTCTGATTGTTTACTCTTGCTATGCAGAAAAATATAGAAGATCAAATAATTAATAATAATGCAAAGATTGCAATATATTTCAAATTAATAGATTAATTGTATCAATTAATTAATCTTTCAAACTTAACTTGTCTTTCTTTTTTGTTATTTTCAGTATTATTGCGACATTAAACATATTTTATACTTTACTATGACTACGTTCCACGTAACGCTCGCAAGCGTCGTTTATTCTTATTTAACAACAAGGTTACTAAACAACAAGAATAAAATGATTCTACAAGCATTAAATAGAACGCAGCCTATATAGACTTATTTTATTGATTGTACTTTACTTTTGAATTGTGTTATCTTCGTCATTGTCAACATTTTCGTCATTATCATCATTTTCGTTGTCCTCGCTAGATTTAACATCTAATGTTTCCGTCTCTCTTATGGAACGAGAATCTAAGGAGTCATCCAAATCACTCTCAGAATCTATTTGTTTCTCTTTGAATGCATTCTGCATCTGAAGATTAAACAAATGCCAAAGAAAAGTTAATGAAAAGATTAAAAAGATTTGAAAAAAATAGTTCAGATATAAAAACACAAATTTTTATATTTAGAATTACAAATTTTTATTATCGAATAAAATTATTATTATCAACACCCAGAAATAATAGATAATTAGAATTTATCTTAAAAAATTCACTTACGCTAACAATAAAGTCAATAAATCCGAATCAAAGCGATGCAATTGCATAAAACGTGATTGATGAAGAAATATCCAAAGCATCGTTTTATAACAGTAGTAATTATGTGATAAACGTAATAAACGATACAATACTGCTGCGTTTATCTATAAAATTATAAAAAATGGAAAAGCATAAATAAATTATAAAAATATATTTCTTGAAAACATTCTTCAAAATTACTCTGAAAAGAAAAGTTTAGCAAAAATTTTATTGCATAAGATATTCCAAACAATCCAGTAAGATTTTAAAAACATATAAAAGTATAAACTATGTACAAAAAAATTTCAAAAATATAACAACAATACAGACAAATTAAAAAAAAAACATTTCCATAAAATAAGCATAATAGATTTATTATACAGGATGTTTCGCAATTATTGACAAAATTTGTGTAGATAGAGTAGATTAAATTAAGTCAAAAAGTCTTTTACTATTTTGTAATTTTTGCAATAATTAACAAGATATTAATTACCAAAAATTGCTAAATATTGATCTTCAATAATTTTTTTACTCAATTTTTTATCAACTTTACAGAAAAATAGTAAGAGACAAAAATTGTTTATTTTCTTCTCATAAAGCTCTAAGAATTTTTTCATAATTTTTTATCAACTTTTTATACTGCATTTTCTTATTGTCAACTATTTTTATTAACATAAGGAAATGCGACTAAAAAAATTCTGAAAAAACTCTCTCAGAACTCCGAGAAAAAAATAAACAACTTTATCACTTGCTATTTTTCTGTAAAATTGTAATACTTGAGTAAAAAATTATTGAAAACTCTACTTATTGGTAATTTTTAGTAATTAATATCTTGTTAATTATTGAGAAAATTACAAAATAATAGAGGACTTTTCAGTTTAGTCCGTTCTACACAAGAGTGCTTCGTCAATAATTACGGAACACCCTGTATATTAAATTTACGCTAAATAAAAATATTCATATAATATACAACTTATAAATTTAAATGAACATAAACATAAAAATATATGTTGTATATTTACATATATTTTTTACTTGATTTAATGAATAAGAAGCAAGTGGAACCGTAGCATTATATCTAAACCAACAGCAAACCTTTTAATCAAATAAATATCCATAATATTATAACATTATCATATATTCAGTAATGTGATAATATTAAATATAATATTAAATATTACTGAAGAAAATATCCTTCAATATTAATAATTGCATAAATAAAAATAATAAATAAATAAATTGAAATTAAAAGTAACATCTGTACACATTTGTACAAGCCAATAAATAGTTTTTCAGAAATATACGAGAAAGTTTATGAAGACGTTCAATATCGCCTGGCAGCAATCATGTATCAAATTAAATTTAGAAAATGTCGGTTTCACAATTGATCCTCGATCAAATCATGCGAGCTCGACGATATCTCGGCACGCGAGATTAACCAGTGAAACGACTGCACAGTGCATCGGCACGAAAGTGAGAATACTGAAGGAATAAAATATATATTACGAAGAATGGCAATATTTCACTGAAACTAACAAAGAATTTAGTTCTAATATTGATATATATATATATATATAAAAAATATAACTAGCTACAATTAATTAATTCGACAAAATAAATAGAACGATCCGTTAAACATAAAATGTAATATTCTTAATTAAAAATACTTTTACTTTTTGCTCTGATAATATTCTATTTTCTCTTTGCTTTAATAACATCTTTTCTTTTTATATATAAGGAATTCTACGCAATTTTTTAAATATTGAGTTAAAATTATTCATTCATATTTTGTTTAGTCTGCTAATTTTTTAAAATCAATTATTACATTGTGAAGTATATATTCTCAATAATAATTTATAATAAAACAATATTCTGCTCTAAATTAAATTTTACATTTGCATTACTTTTAAATAACTTGCTTATATATAAATAGAGCGCAAGAAAGTAACCTACCTCAAGAATGAAAAGAAAAATGTAAGGTGCACGAACCAACATCGCCGCCAGAGAGTCACTTCTTCGTCCTTTTCAAATCTTCTTCTTTGTTTCGCAGCAAATATGATCTAAATTTAACACCAAGTCAGAATTCCTAATTTTCTCAACAAAATTCCTAATTTTTTACTGTTTGTATACTAATCTACCTGACAATGTCAACAAATCTAGTTGAATTTTTAATTCCTAAGAAGCGATCACTCAACAATTAATCATGTTTCCCGAAAAGGAGCCGCTGTTTGTCATTAGTACTGACCACGACGAATAATCGAAAGTCCCGATGATGGCACGTTGACAGCACCAGTCTGATGTTGAATCGCTGTTCTTATCAAGTGCCAACTTAGCTAGCACCTTCGGTAAATGCGAATCACCGCCCCCACCTGTCATCAAATTCCTTCCAACCCCGCTCTTTTTTAAACTCCCCCTATCCAGCATTTCGATTTTCCAGATTTGTTATCGGTAACCGTGACGTCTCGTCTTCTTGTTTCGCATCTTAATTTCTTCAGTTGATATTTTCTACATCATTCCAATAAATTGATCGATTAAATACGTCTCAAACGAAATCGTTTGCCACCGTCGAAATAATTATCTCGTGAAAACTCTTACATTGACTGAGCAACGATCGTATGTTCGAATTAATCTAATACACTTTGTACAATCTATTAACAATTGTCGAACATTAGCATTAAGACAATAAAATAAAACTTGTCATACTTCTCGTACTACCTGCACAATAGTACCTTAAACGCAAATATCCGAATTTTTTATAATAAAGTTCTTTGTATTTAAATGCAACTATTATTAAAATTTGGATTTAAAAGTTTTTTTTTAGAAGTTTTAGAAAAACCATTGCATGGATTTCCTTGGAAACTTATTAAGAGATTCTACATTTGCCTATTATATTCATTTCACTTTAATAGGCAATTGATAATTGATCGTGAAACATTTAATTTGAATCTTCATTCGTTATGCATTATAAAGTTCTGTCGCTTTGTTCACTTTTATTCTCTTGTCAAGAAGAATAATTC
>Ga0157364_1005114_pt1 | contig 13269 bp, 2 predicted proteins | sample AttsexASBM2_FD_111476 | JGI IMG/M metagenome (GOLD analysis project Ga0157364, IMG submission 111476) | Fungus gardens microbial communities from leaf cutter ant in Ribeirão Preto, State of São Paulo, Brazil - Atta sexdens ASBM2 | ecosystem: Host-associated > Fungi > Mycelium > Unclassified ... | reverse complement strand
TGGATATAATGGCTTTTCTTAATGTTTCCGGTATTAGATAGCGAATTCTAACGATTACTTACGGAATTATTTGTTCAGTACCCCATCGTTACATAATAGCGCTAATACATATGCCAATATACCTAGTAAATAAGTACATAGTATTTATTATATATTTTCAAGTATTTCAAAATATTTTTAAGATACATTTTAGCATTTAATTATACCTATATATTTCTCTACTTTATTTTTTCTTCTTTAATCCTCTTCATTTATAATATTATTATTTTTCAAGAAAGCAATCGTCCAAATTAATTTCCAAAGTAATCATGATCTTTAAATACAATAAGAATAAACAGTTTCTCTTTAGTAAAAATTCTAACTGGAAAATTAAGCAACTAATATTTTACTTGTTAATTTATCTAATTAAAATATCTGACATTAGAATTATTCAGCTTTCAATTTCGTCTTATTAGATAAACGGCAAAGATGAATGATGTTTAACTGATTAATCAATTTTCGGAATACTCTAAAATTGTTGACATTATATATGCAAAGATAATGAACACTTACGAAAGTCCACAGCCATCTGCTTCTCCTGCTATCTGTGTATCATTGCAACTATCCCAACTATTACCCGTTTAGTTGCTCAAATTCAAGTTTGTCACTTTACTCTTGTCAAGTTGTACGCGAATTTTCGATCGTCATCGAGATACACACCCGCATGTGCTTTGATTCTGAAGTGCGTTTAATTGACGCGTTCTGCAATTAACCGTTTCAGTGACGGCATAACTGCCTGTCGACTTTCCTCGAAACAATTAGTGTAACTTTTACAGTAAATAAAACTACTTCAGTCGAGAGACGTAAGAGACCTGCCCTTATCCAACGTCAACATCGACACCCCTAATAGCATCAAGCTTCAACTTGACGCTTGCAACAAACAGAGAAATAGGATGGAATCTTTTTTTGGTAATAAATAAATAACGTATTTTTCCATGTATTATATATATATATATCAAAGTGTAAATCAATCCATTTTTATTAATTATTTAATTTCAAAGTAAACATCATTTATATTAATGTATACATTTAATAAATAATAAAGTGAATAACTTAAATTATGTAAGTATAATTTGACATTGAATTTTACAGTAGTCTTTAGTTGATTTCCTTTCATCATACAAAAATATGCTATTTTTCCAATGTGTCATTTTTTATCAATACAATATTTTATTACAATATTTTGCCTTTAATCGAGCGTCCTTCAGATAATTTCTTGCGTGTTATCTGCGAAAATCAGTATCGTCTGCAACGAGCGGTGAAGAACTGAGAAGAGAACTAATCGCGCGTGAAGCCCGAAAACCAAACGGAAGAAAAAAGTGAATCGATCAACGGCCGCGTTCACGTAAGCCACAACGGAGTAGATGGAGGGCGTAACGAGTCAGACAGTCTCTGATATACTTCATTACGAGTGATATTTCAGTATTTTCGATTCAATGTGCTTCATATACATTTCTGACGGAAAGTTCCTATCAATTTAAATTTATAACTTTCGTTCGATTGCGTCACGATTACGTCATCGATCGCTGTTTTGTAAGAGACGGCAAATTTGTTCTAGAAATAATACTACTCTTGCGACGACGTTAAATTGCAGATTCTTATATACAAGATTTTGAGAATCATTGAATAATCGAGAAGAGTGCCCCTTTGTAGATATACAATTGAATTTCGCGTCGTCTAGAATTAGCAGTTGCAGATTTACAATTCTCCTTTTCCGTTGCTTCAGGGCTTACGATTTAATACTGCATAATTTGTTAAAAAAAAACATTAAATAAAAAATTAATATTAAGGTGAATAATATAAAACAACGAAGAAGTAAAAGGCTTTACTCAGTCAGAGTGGATTTTGGTGCGCCTAATAATATTTTTGCATGAATTTTACAATTTTTACACAAATTATCGACGCGCAGTTTGTGAATTGGAAATTGTAAAATTCATATGTAAATATTATTAGGAGATCGGCTTTAATCAAATAAGATTTTTACTCTCTCTCTCTCTCTCTCTCTCTCTCTCTCTCTCTCTCTGTGTCTTTTTCGTTGATTTGTTTAAAAAAAAATTGATAAATAAAGAAATTACGTTAATAAAATTAAATACATTTTAAAAACACAGATTGATATAAAAATTGCTACAATAGTTAATGAACCAAGACATCAGAAACTAAGAAGCGAGTTTGTGCTGGACAAGAAGATTCAAGGAAAAAAATCGGTAAAAAATTGCCTTCTACATTGAGCAATAAAGTAGATAGCGACCGTAACGAGCCAGACCATGGTTTACGGCCTCCCTGGCGCCATCTGCCGGTCAACACTTGAACCGACGTGTCTGACAAAAACGTTCGATTACTACTTCGAGTCGGACATTGCTCGTCGAGGCGCGACCGCTAAAATTCGCGGATGAGACCCCGAGGAAAATTCTCTCGAAACTCGATTTAGCCGCGAGCAGCAGTTGCACCTGTTTTTCTCCTCCTCAATCCTTCTCTTAGCTTTCAGCTAGCTCTTTGCCATCGCCCGAGGTTTGTTTCACTGGCAGGCGATGCGGGTGCGGGAGAATTGAGGGGGAGGGCACTCTTCGCCGCAATCTTTTGTAATCTGATTTCGCTTTCCCGCACCCACCCGCAACTTCTTCCCTCGCGTTGGGTTACCAACTTCTAAGCGGTGCTGTTTGTTTCGTCATTTAACTTCTTCCTTTCGTCGGCCATAGAATTTACGTGGGAAATAATGCGCCGGAAACGAGTTTGCATCACTACGCGAACGATTTTCAGGGAATTACCCGTCGCGAGGGCACGAGATTCTGCATTTTATCGTAATCTCTGATTGTACTCTACTAATTAATTGATATCAGAAAGCCAAGATGAAACGTCGAGATTCGCAGATAATGAGATATTTGCGGAGAAGAGAAAATGCATTTTCTTACGTCATCAAAATGTTTAAAAATTGACTGTAAGGTTATCATAATAAAATCTAGATTCTAGAAAAAAATCTAGAATATAGAAATCTAGAATGTATCATCAAAGGAAAATATTAAGTTCTGGTCAAAATAAGGAAGTTATGAGACGTATAAATCATACATATTATATATCACATTGATGGATTACTCACACAAGTCGAGTGTATTATAATATCTTGGGAAAATATTATATTATATATTATATTATCTTAAGAAAATATAAGAAATATAAGAAAAATCAAGTCATTAAAGACAAAAAATTGTTGAATGTGATGTCAAAATATTCCGATAATTACGCAATAAAAACTATATTGTTAATATTTGAACACGTATAACTGTATAAGCGTTATATTCCAAACTAGAATTTGATACTGAATTTAACATGCTCCTTTAGAATTAATATTGTGTTACTGGCAACTGATTGCGTCTATATTGATTATCATAAATAAGAATTTGTATATATTTTACATGCGCGGATAATTGTATTTTCTGGATACATTTTAGCCAATTAATTTAGGCCATTACATTTACGTTTCGGCAATTTAAAAAATATATATTTCGTATTACTCACACGTGTTATTAATTTATGTGAACAATTAAGGAAATGAATATGACAGTAAATATTACAATTAGACAATTTAATGAGATCATCGCAGAGCTTTTGAGCGCTATAAAAAAAAATATTGTTCCGCTCTCTTGCATACTTTAATAGAAAATATTTTTGTCTGCGTGGTCGTGATAATTGTTCGAAAACAAACGCATTTCAGGTACGATTTCGTGAATATGTCGCATATGCACTAGCCTGGGAGAAATGTTTTTATTCCACGTTCTCCATAGAGTAAACATTGAAACCCGGGCGCAATCATTTCGGCGTATATTTTTCATGCACAATAAACAGAAGCTTATAAGACTTAAAAATACAATGTCACTCGCATTGCGACCGGTAGTTGCTGGTAGTTCTCAATATAATAACAAACAGTACAAGACAGAGCATTCTTGCTTTTTAACGAAGCCGCATTTTCTTGCTTACTGCTCGGCTACTCAAACTTTTGATGGAAAAAGGATTTCTTTTTGTCTTTTTACCGTGTCCGTGTCATTGTTTCTTGCGAATTTTCTGATGCCAGCGACTTTAGAGATTTTAATATGAAAGATGTAAAAAAAGCTCACAGATCTTTTAATTTTCCAACTTACATACTGATCTATTGTAATAAATAAAAAACTATTATGACAAAAATTATTTTATTTAAGGCTTTAAATAAAATCACGAATATTTGCTTAAAGAATTGTTATATATATATATATATATATATATATATATATATATATGTGTATGTATAATTGTAAAAGAAAAGATAGATGAGAAAATTCAAACATAAAAATTTTTGTAAAATTTTTTTGAATTTTATATTATTATCTTGTTTTACAGATTTCACTTTTTATGACATTACATTTTGTATTTTTCATTTTCTGATATAACTTATTTATATTAAATCAACATTCCTTTTTATTATACTGTACAATTTTAGCTTTGATATGTAGTTATTACTTTTCATTCCACAATTAAAAAATGTAGAGTTGAAAAGCTATCTTGATGTATTTTGATACGTATAGCTTACAGGAGGATATTGCACATTGTAATTGTAACGTATTAATTGCATCCACGTGCCAATAATATTACTGATAGCTGGCACTATGAGCAAACATCATTCGGCAAATGTTATACTAGCTATCAAATATAAAATATATAAAACATAATTTAAAAATATTTCGATTCCAATGCTGTCGAATGGTGATATGGAATTTATCATTTTGTGAGGAAACTTTATCTGATAATATAATCTTTTACTGCTTTTTCAATCTTCAATTAGAATTTTTATTTAATATTCGTAGTTTTGAATTTTTTTTTACATTTTTTTTTATTAAAAGTTACATTTTTCAAAATAAATGATTCATGCATTTTTATACATTCTGCACATTTTTCATAAATATCTCAATGAGCTCATCAATGTGAATAAATTTCAAAAATATGACAGAAAAAGATATCTCATATAAACAATATGAACCAACTGTTAGATCGATATGACTAAAATCAAATTTTAAAGAAGAATCATATATTCGGTCGAAGCGAATCTTACTGCTTCAATACATATTTCTTGTGTGAATTTATATGCAAACATTCTGGTCCTGTACATCACGCACCAAAATGTTTTCCAAATTTAAAACGCGTTCATACAGAACCAGAATAGTAATATCACTTATTAAATTGTATAAGCAATTTAACAATTTTTTTATGCTAATAAGCATCTTTTAACAAGAATATTAATTGTTAAATATTAATGAAATCTAAAAATTGCGAATAATTTATTGCGAAGACTCAAATTACATCTTGTATCATTACGATAGCAAGTCAGTATTCTTTATAAGTTAAAATGCGGGATGTGCAATAATATGATGAGTCATTTCACACGTCAATAAATTGTTCGTAAAAATAATAGTATCGAAGAAAAGTACAATCTCTAGAGGGAGATCGGAAAACTTGCTGGAACGTAAGAATATCGTCTCCTAAGAGAGGGTGTTTTCTTGTTTCTTACAAAGATATCGGACTTCCTGACTCAATAGAAAAATTGTACACGTATAATGATCTTTATAATGAATACTATGATAAAAAGTATCTTTCGTTAGCAACTTCATAAAAAACGTATAAAGAAATCAACATGGAAACAATTTTCACACTCACGTTCACAGTTTAAAGAAAACATTTGCATCCTGACTCATACTGAAACGTTCTGTGTTTGTTCGATTTGCGTGATTCATGGATTCTTGTATGCGCAACCAGGAAAGTTGTAACGAGCTGACAGGACGAATTGGCATACGGATTTATGCAAATGGATTTACGCGGAATACGAAGACAGGGATTACTGGGGAAGCAAACTCGCATGAAATCGTGCATTATGGACCGTTGTTACAATAATTCATCATAATTTTTTCGAGTGGCTAATAACCGTGGCGTCGAGTTTATTACCTAATTACCGGACAAAGTATGGCAGCCTCACGTTTGTACGTTTCATATATATTTTCACGTTTCTAGAAAATTCAAAACTATTTTCGTGCTGAAATGTATTTAGAGTACTCTCATCATGGAAACAAAATGATGGAAGCTCTAATTTATTGAAGCGGAATGCAATCGTGCAATCGATGAGCGATAAAGCCCATTTTGATCCGTGCCGTCGATATGACTCTTCGTGGTTTACGAAAACAATAATTTATTATTTTATACGAAAATATCGAGCATTTATCAAGTGACAAAAAAATGGTAACTGCTATTAATTTACGATTATAAAACGTAGATATCGTTGCAAGATCTCATCTATAATTTCTAAAATGTGATAATGGCCGAAGCTATTCAATAATAAATCTCTTGTATATAATGAATTTAACAAAATGCACGTGATCCACGTTTATCGGGTGATGATTAATTTTTTTCAAAATTAGATATTTTAAGAAAAATATTAATCAAATAAATTTCAATATAAATGAGACTTCATTGTCTTATTATAAGCTGACTTCCGACAAAAGTACACACGTTGGTACGTTAGCGATTGACTGAATCGCTGACTAAAGTGCTTCCTCCAAATAATCGCTTGATCATTAAATCTCGAACTTTCAATTATTATCCGCGTCTTGTTTTTCCCATTTACACATACGCTGCTTCTAGTTTGGACTTTAAAATGACTCGGGCCTATCGCAATTTCGGCGCAAAATAGAGATCTGCGTCAGGAGGGCATACCTAAGCAAGAGGTGTCGCCTGGTCGATGCCTATGCCGGCGTTCGAATCACCACATACCTCAATTCCACGCTATCATCTATCAAGCATTGAAATCTTTGCTGCTGTTGTTGCAGATGTCTTAAATAGACATTAAAAAGTCTGTCTTGAAAATCGGAAAACAGTAAGAAGTGCATCAAGCAGAATATCCGCTTTGAAGTAAAAAGAACAATGAAAACTTTCTTTTTTATAAACTTTATTCAACCTTCTCAGTTAATAACACGAGCGAAGGCATTTTTTTATTTATTTACGTTTGGTAACGTTTATTAAGTTTTTTTTATAAAACATAAGATATACGAAAATATTTCATCACACTTACGAAATTTAAAAAACAATGAAAGCTTTTTTCTATAAATTTTACATGCGCACGTAGGAATTATGTAGTATTTTGTTATGTTTGAAATGCTGATTTTTTTCTATAGTTATGATAGCAATCTCGAAATTGAGTCTTTTAAGTTTTATCTCGAAAAATAAAAAAATCGAGAAATAAATGTTCAAAAATAATTAAAAAAGTGTAAATGGAATATCCTCTCTACTGCGTAAAAATTATATGAAATTTACTGTTAATAAGTTACTGCAAACGTATTTTTTACGTTGGAATTTTTATAAATAAATTAAAAAAGTACTTTCGCTCGTGATATTAAATGAGAAAATCAAGTAAAAACATTAGTTCTCACATTCTCGAATCAGATATTCAGAGTCGGGAATGCGTTAGCGGTTAGCTTAATTTTATATTTGATATGCTTACTCGAATAACACATTAATTTACTTTTGCACATGAAAAACTACTCCGTAGCAAGTTACGAAAAATGCAGTCCGTAGAGAACAAGCCAAATGCGAGCCAAAATTCGTCGAGCACTCATCAAAGCTTTTGTGGCGGAACATATTCCGAGAATGCGTTACAGAATATGGTGTGGTTACAAATGCAATTTGGAAATTACTTCAGACATAGTGAAAATTTAACTTATACCATTCGCCGACATGCTGTTACCTGTATTTTCATTGAACATTTTTAGGTTACTTACGAATTTTATTATTAGAGCAGCTGTTTGTGATAGGAGACTATGTATGAGAAGAAAATATGAAGCGAAGTATGAACAATGTTTCATTAGTCCCAACAGAATACTATTTCGAAATACATATGTTCTCAATTATTTGGATGTTTCAATTATTATTTTCTTTTCTCAATATTATAAGTGAAATTTGACTGAGAAACTTTCAACATAATTGAGCGAAGAGGAGCATATTCTGTCTAGGCGTTTCTTAGTGCCTAATAATATTTTGTATGAATTTTAACAATTTCCAGTTCTTCAAATTTTCAAATTTGAAATTGTAAAATGTTTATTTTAACTAGAAATTGTAAAATTCACTATAATATTAAGTCTAAAATTCGCCTTGATCGAAAATAATCTTTTCACTTTTCACGTCAAAAAATTAATGAATTTTTACATACACACAAAAAATGATTTTGCTATAAGTGTCTAAAATTCAGCTAAATACAGATCTAAAAATAATTTGTTTGCTGGACCATTAAAATAATTACGTAAGAATTTCAAATACGAGTTGAAAATTTTTTTTTTATATTCTAGCAATCAGTTTAAGTCCTATATAATTCTTTTAAATGTTCAATAAAATTATTTTCAAATTTATATCTATATATAGCTAATTTTGTAAATACTTCACAAATTCGTTCTTTCCGTGTATATGCATATATACAAAATAGAAAAGTTATTATTTGTAATTGACAAAATGGTTTCTATGAACGGTTTTATGTTTATCATAAATAAACAATTATATTTTAAGTTTTCTTTAATAAGTCATTTATCTATGATACTTATTATTAATAATAACAGCTTCAAGCGCAATAAAAAGTCTTTTACTAATGATTAATCAACCGTGTCGACGTCTAGTCGGCAGGAAAATTTTTAATGCGATTTACTGCGCCGACTTATGTCTCCGACAATAAATATTGGTTATCGAGCTTTCAGCTGCGGAATATCACGTGGTGTATCGGATGTCATGGACCGGAGCATGACATATGGCGTACAAAATGGTGTTGTCGTACATTAAAGAATTATGATCTTAATCACACTATACATACGAATGCAATGTCACGATTCGTAATGCTGAAACTACGCTCTACTTTTTTATTCAGTAATTATTAATATTAAAAGAATTTCGTACGCAAAATATGAAGCTCTCTTATTGTGTGAGTAAATCCTGACAAAATATTTTCATAATAAATTATAATATTTTTTTTAATTTTACTTATTTGCCAACAGAAAATTTTTGTTACTTAATATACTTTAATTTTTGTCAAGCTTTATTTTTTAACATGTTACATTCAATAATTACAACTTCTCGTTTGCTACGATTTGTCATCACAATTTAGTTGGCGAACTTAATAGTGTATCAATCATTAGACATTTTCTGAGAAAATAATCTTATCAGAATATCACGTATAAATCTCACAAACTAGCGAGCAAAAAATTAATTAAAGTTTCTACATTCGCTGCGAATTACTTCTCCGTACTTTTCTCGGAAGCTCGCGAAAAGTCTCTTTTTCTAAAATGTTCCATTTTCAACAGTTTTCTTAATTACATAATCTTATTTTCATTGGATTTCCATTAAAGATGTTCGCTAAACATATATGGTATACATTAATATTTATACTTTCAACGAACTTATACTTATGAAAATGATGTTCATAACGTTCTATTTTGCTTGAATAACGTATTTTTACTTTATTTACCTTGCTATTATTATTATTATAAAATTAAATTTTAAAAATAATAACATAAATCCAAATATAATATTTTTGTATAATAAATTTAAATATTCGAAATAATTTATACGAAGTTTTATTGCGATTTTTATCGATTAATTGCAAACTTTTCATTTAGAACAAATAAATATTTTGTTTATTTACTGGATAACTAATTTCTGCGTCATAAAGTAATTTTACATAAATAATCTTTTGAATATGTAAAATATTTATATTAAAAAATTGAGATTTTTGTCATTTACTTTTTATATATTTATTATACTTTTAATTTCCACAGATTTTTATTGGAGCACAGATTTAAAAAATACTACTTCTTATTAAAATAACTTATAACAGATGGTAAACTATTATTAAAAAAAAATTTATTATATTATTTTTAAATGCGAATTTAGAATAGTTTATAATTTTTTAATAATTTTTTTTATATTTTAAAATATCTATCGATAACTCTTACATTATGCTACAATATACATCATATGAGAAGTGATGCATTATTTAACATATTCATTTAAAAACATGTTATGTATAATAATTCGTGTTGAATAATTCACACTAATTTACAGTGTTTTAAAGATGCTTATTAGCACCAATAATATTAAATTGCTTGTTAATTTATGTATTTCAGCTTTTCTGTCTAAGACTGTTTCAAAGAGCGACAAATAACCGACATGCAGTTCGTTTGAAGCATAAATTATAAAAATTTATACAATTATTAGGCGTTAAGATCCGCTTTGATTAAACATGGTCCTCTTCACTCATTTGATATTAATAATTATTTCACGAACCAAATGACGCCAATAATTCTAACATTAATTTACGCGTGCATTAATTTATTCAGAATTTGCTCCCAAATAATAACCTTGATTACCTATCAATCTATGCAGTATTTCAATTTAATATCATTATGATAATTTAATATCGTTAGGTTAATTAGTTGTTCAAACTGTCAACATTTAACGGCCACGCAAATTTTGCCACGATTAAATGTAATTTAATAGAAACTATTGACATTTATGTTTTCAGAAGTGGTATACGATTTGATGGAGGCATCGGTGTCATCGATGACGGATGATAATAATCTTTACATGGATGACGGCGTCGACGGATTTCCGGCATTTGGCTTTCGACCCGGATCCGAAGTGAAGCAACCCTACAGACTATATCTCCCGGAAAAGTTGCCAGCCGAGTTCACCCTGGTGGCCACGTTCAAGCCGACCTCTTTTAGAACGAGCTACCTCTTCGCTGTTCTTAATCCCTTCGAAACCGTTGTCCAATTGGGCATTAGAATTTCGGTAAGCCACGTGTAATAACTTAGATCTTTTTTAAACTTTCAACTTTTTCTGCAGCTGAGGCAGAACGCAAGACGCAATGACAAATTATCTTTAGAATTTCGGAGATCTCTATCTAAAATGTTACGTGATTTTATTGATTATGGGCGGGTTCTGCTAAAGCAGCAAGGCGTGATGTCAGAGAAAATAATAGCGTATAAGATTGAGGAGCAAATGTCTTGCGGAAATGAAAGGATGAGCGTGATATATGACGTCATATTAAATCATGAAGGAATCCGCTTTAACAGCTAGGTGATTACTAGCTCTTTAAACGTGCTTTATCAAAATAGCTACGTGATATTCTTATGACACTGCACATTTCATAAATAGATAAATATTATCCAAATGAAATAAGAATAATTACTCATTTCATCATCACGCTACTTTTCATGTAAATTTTACATAACTGATCCTTATAAAAATCTACTGGAAGGTAGTGATTAACTATACACTTATTTTTTAAATAGCATATTATTTTTTAAAAGTACAACAATGCATTAATACTCAAAATAATTAAGCATTATCTTTCATTACGAAATTGACAAGTTATTAAATTTATATATTTCTGTAAGGGGACAATATAAATATTTCTAAAATAACTTTCCCTTTCTTTCGTAGTTTCCAAACGATATATTTTTTTTTCATCATAATTAATTTAAAATGTTCGAAAAATAAAAAAGAAAAATGCGAAAAATATACCATAATTTTAATATGATTTTATCTTATATTTTTAAACTTTTTCAATATCATTGAACATTCGATCTTAAAATTTTTAATCAAAATTTTGTACGTTTAGATAACAACTTCATAATATACTTCATAATAACAAAATATGTATGCGTTTTAAACAGAGTTGGCAAAATTCCATATTTTTTAAATAAAGTCCATACCAACAGTAAAAATTGATACTTCTCAGACAAAAACTGATATTTTTATTAAGAACAATAAAATAATTAAAAAATTTTGTTATCGATATTCTATAGTTCATATTTTAGTTATTATTTAGTTATTATTATTATTCTAATTTTATTATTACAGTAGCGGCAACTGAACAAATGCAGTTTAACTTTACTCAAAATAAAATTCATAATACATTAAGAATTGACGTAAAAAATAAATTAGTTTCTTGTCAGAACCTAATCCATAGTGATAAAAATTTTTAACTCTTACTATTTTTCTGAAACTAAAAATTAATATACAAAATATAATTTAAATATATTCTCCAAAGTTCAAAAATGTGTTAATTTAAATTTAAAAAGGCTTCATTATAAAGTTCTCTATTACTATTGCGCGCGCGCGCGCGCGCGCGCGTGTGTATATATGTGTGTGTGTAGGATTGTTCCATTTTTTTTAAACTTGTGAATAGTATAATTTATTAATTAAAGCAAAAATGTCTTTTTATTTTAATTAGTAAACTGTACTATTCATGTAAATGTATAATGTAATACAATAATACTAAAAAATGTATTTATATATAAATATATTTTTTAATATTACTTATTAGTTATTTTTATAGCTTTTGCCAGTTTATTCCATTGGATAAAATCCGGATAAAATATAAAATTTGCCATGGTTTTTTTCAACCCACTGAATTTTTTCGGTCAATCCTGGTTTTGAACAATAAACAACCTAAAATATTTTAAATGTATCTAGAAAAAACTTCAATAAAGCTATAAAATATTTTCAAATAATAGGTATTATTATTGCTTAATATATGAAATGATATATAATAAAAAAATAATAAAAAACATTGTTAAAGTATATAACTTTTGAGATTAGTTTTTTATATTTTTCTTAAAAATGTACTTGTTTTTTCACGAGATTGTAATTTGTATCATTCTTAATATGTTTTATTAAAACAAAATATTATGTCGAAAGTACAAAATTATTTTTATCAATAATTGATTTCATAATAATTAATTTTATAATTCTCCCAAGCTGTGATAAGTAAATTTATGAAATTCACACAATTATAGCCCTTCGGAGTTATAACGGTGGGTCTATTGAATCCACTCAATTATATTCTTTAATTACGACACATTTTCAAATTTAAATTTTTGTTATTGTAAATAAAGTTTAATATTCATTTTTTTTAATATGAGTTATATGATGTCATTTATATTCATTGAAATTAATTAGTATTTAATTTTTTAATCAGTAAAAATTAAATTAGTTTCACAGATCCAATATAATTATGTGCCATTTGATTCAGATTTGTCGAAAAACTAAACGCAAGCGTTTATATTTGAATGAAACAATTACAATTAGAAAGCAAAATGTGAAAATAAATTCAAGAATTTGTTGTTTTTTTTCGATCATTCTCAAAGGATGGACCAGGTTCGAACCAGAATG
>Ga0157364_1005113_pt1 | contig 13269 bp, 3 predicted proteins | sample AttsexASBM2_FD_111476 | JGI IMG/M metagenome (GOLD analysis project Ga0157364, IMG submission 111476) | Fungus gardens microbial communities from leaf cutter ant in Ribeirão Preto, State of São Paulo, Brazil - Atta sexdens ASBM2 | ecosystem: Host-associated > Fungi > Mycelium > Unclassified ... | reverse complement strand
GACGTCATTCCTTGCGGCAACCACTGGAATATTACAGAACGATCTAAAGAGGGTCATAGCTTATTCAACTTGCAGTCAATTAGGCTATATGATCTTTGCTTGCGGCATCTCTAACTATTCGGTTAGCGTCTTTCACTTAATGAATCACGCCTTTTTCAAAGCATTACTATTCCTGAGTGCAGGTTCGGTGATTCATGCCATGTCGGATGAGCAAGATATGCGGAAGATGGGGGGGCTTGCCTCCTCGTTCCCTTTTACCTATGCCATGATGCTCATGGGCAGCTTATCCCTAATTGGATTTCCTTTTCTAACTGGATTTTATTCCAAAGATGTGATCTTAGAGCTCGCTTACACTAAGTATACCATCAGTGGGAACTTTGCTTTCTGGTTGGGAAGTGTCTCTGTCCTTTTCACTTCTTATTACTCTTTTCGTTCACTTTTTCTAACATTTCTAGTACCAACTAATTCATTCGGGCGAGACATCTTACGATGTCATGATGCGCCCATTCCTATGGCCATTCCTTTAATACTTCTGGCTCTCGGGAGTCTCTTTGTAGGATACTTGGCCAAAGTGTGACCCGTTAGCCCATAAGTAAGTACTGTGACGAAGCGGCTGTTGCTCACCCGACACGATCGTACGAGGTCACAATTCACCCAAGACGATCATCCGGGGTGAACAAGAATTGGGGATCGGATGCGGGCGAAATTCCCGCCAATGGCTGAGATGTTCAGTCGACTCCCTCCCCCTTTGTGGGGGTCCGGACCCCTACGAGTGAGCAGAAAAGGGAGGAGGAAAGAGGCCCTGGTGAACCATCATAATTAGTGAACAAGTGTAAGCTTCGCTGCCCGACAGTATGGAGTACTGACCACACCGAGGGACAGGCCCTGAAGCGAAGGACGGGAACGAGCGGAATCAATGTGTTCCAATTTCTGGCCTTGCACCGACCATCCAATGGACCATGGACTAAACGGCCACTGCCTGAAAGGACTATGTCCAGGGGACCGCCGCCCCCCCACAAGGTACATCTCGCGCCTATGGGCCGCTATAACTATCCAAGAAGACACTCGAAACTGAAAGGATAAACAAACCCACCCGGTGGACTGCCGAGCTACAAGTCCTACGACACAGGAGCGGGATTCTCTAAAAAGCCAAGGTCGTGGGTGGCCAAGAGGGCCCACTTGGAGACTTGGGATCTCAGCAGGAAATGCGAAGGTTGCTTAAAGCCGGCCGACCGATAGGCGAAAGAGAATCAACTAGTTTAGTTCTGATCTGAGTAGGCTCATAATAGGGAATATCCTAACCCTGGGAACCGGGGCCTGGCCATCCTTCGTTTGCGGTCGACGTTCCGGCTTTGTCCGTCGACAGCTGAATGTTTCGATCTGGTTCGATTCATGGTCGCATCTGCAAACACGTTTTCCCGTGGGCCGACGCCCCCCAGTCCAGGCATTGATCTATATCACTTCAAAAGAAACGATATAACAGTACTTACCTTCTCCTTGGTGAGTCGAAGTGGGGTTCCGTCCTTCCTTGCCTTGCGACCTAGGTATTCCGTTTCTGGTTTTCCAGACTTTTTGTAAAGGGCCCCAGTTTTCCGTTTTTCAGCTTTTCATTCCTGCTCGAGCTACTCGGCTAACTCTGGTTCTTTCGAAGATGATTTGAAAATAAAAATCAACACCCATTGAATGATAAAAAAATTTTTATTTGAATACTCAAGGGGATTTGGAGGACCAGCGAGGCGGGAGGAAAGAGCGATCACAAATCTCACGAATAAATTCAAGAGTAAACATATGCGGTGGCTCCTAAACGAACTTCTCTCCTACATCTGATCGCAACCAGGTACGTCTGGTCATTTTTTTTTATTACAGGTATATGCGTGAGACACAATCTACTAATTAATCTATTTCAGATACCCTACTATATCATGGTCTCATCTTATAATACCTCAGGAGCTAATGAAACTATTTTAGTCAAATTAAACTTTCTCAATTCCCGGGCAATCGCCCCAAAAACTTGAGTTCCTTTTTGATTTCCTTCTTGATCAATGACAACTGCTGCATTGTCATCATATCGTATTATCATACCGTTGTCACGTTTGAGTTCTTTACATGTACGTATAATTACAGCTCTGATCACTTCTGATCTTTCTAGGGGCATATTGGGTACTGCTTCTTTGATTACAGCAACAATAACGTCACCAATATGAGCATATCGGCGATTACTAGCTCCTATGATTCGAATACACATCAATTCTTGAGCCCCGCTGTTGTCCGCTACATTCAAATGGGTCTGATGTTGAATCATATTCTTTTTTTTTCTTTTATCGTAAAGGATCGCCCATTATTTAGCAATCAAATAAAATAAAGCTTTCACGGGCGAATATTTACTCTTTCAATATCTATTTCAGTTGTAGGGGTAGCCCATGACCTATCAGAATAAATGAATTGGTCCCTGGTTCGTTCCGCCATCCCACCCAATGAATCATTAGGATTCGTTTTCAAAAGAATCTTCTGCATTCACGGGTTCCGTCGTTCCCATCGCTTCTCGATTAATGGTTAGGTCTGAATTCTACAACGGAGCTCCTAATGAAATTTGTTCTTGAGTCAATCTCCTCAGTCTTTATTGGCTCGAGGCTCTTTATTTTTTTTGTTCTATGAACAGATTCATCTAATTATGGACGAATCAGTATTGATGCTCTATTACACTGCCTTTTATGACCTAAAAGTGCTTGATTTATGAGCTTTACAGGCCGGAGACCCAGACCTCCCTCCTCTTTTCTCGGATGGGGCCTTCTGTCCCTCCCCCGTCGCATAAGGAGTGTCTAAAGACAGAAGTTCTATTCGATCCAGCCAGATTTTTCAGAACGTTTTCCACCCCCCTCCCTCCTATGTTGTAAAAGGAAATAAAGAAGAAATTACTTTCTTTATCTTTACTGATACAGATGATTGTTCGGGCATCTATCTCCTCTCCAATCTCTACTAATTATTAGAAAGGCGTTGAGTCAGAAGGCTTCTATCCCCTCTAGGGAGGAGGAGTAAATACGATAGACTTTTTTTTATAGTAAAAAAAAAAGATGGCTTTCAAGCTTTACTAATAGGGACATAGTTGGAGTCAAAGGTATTTGACTCTTATTCCGGCATTTGAATAAATCCGCTATTACTTACTGCTTTTTAGGGCTTTTTGCAAGGAATGGTTAGGACAGAGCATAGCCACTTGGAAGGAGGACTCTCTAGAGGAGTCAAGCTCAAGGCATCAATAGTCGTCCTCTCCCTCACCCAACTCATCGGATACTATAACAGCTATTAGGGCCGGGACGAGAATAATCAATCCGCCTCGCCTATCGATTATCGGAGAAGGCCTTGACCCCCGAGCCCTCCCAAAGGCGATGTGAAACTCTATAGAGGGCATATATCTCCCTAAAACCGGAGAGGCGATAATGAATGGTCGAGTCATATCATATTTGGGGATCTATATCATAACATGAGTTGGAAGGCTCTTCTGTAAGAGAGAGCCGAGAGATAGAGCAGAAATCCCAGAGAATCACTAGGTATAAAGGAATAGAACTCCTAGTGCTGAAGGCTTCCACTCTATCTATATCCTTCGGGCATCTCCTTGACCGAAGGAGTACTGAAGAAGCTTGAATTTTCTCTTAACGTTAGTGCGAAGAGAGTAAAGGTATTCCCCTATCCTTCTCTAGGGGATTCATTAGAGGACCTATATTTTTTCCTGATTGGCCATTGATAGATCAGACTATCACCTCTTTTTGTTGAGATTATCTTATACAGCGAACTTGTTTAGGTCAAAGAAGTAGGAATCAGGAATCTTCCCCTTTGCATTTCTTATATGAAAAATAAAAGCACTAGGAGCCTATTCTTTGAACCTGAAAGATTGGATATCTGGCATTTATTTCCATTAATAGTAAGCCTTTGTTTGAAAGATGTTGATGCATTTTTGGTGATGGTAGAGCCCTTTTACTAGTAAGGCTCGTAAGTGAGATTTGGGCACCTTATCAGACGAAGTTGTTAGACCGCTTCGGATAGTTTGTTTTCAACCCGAAAAAACCTGACGTCACTTGTGTTTTTGCAACATCTTCGGTAAGTTCTGTGCTGGTCGTAGAATCCGAAGCTATGATGAAATATCCTAGGTTCCGCATCAGAGTTGGCACAGCGAATGCCCATAGACTAAACGGGGGGACCCAACTCGATATAGTGAGCTTGATATCGCATTTGCTAATCTTCCCCTATTTAAAGGAATTTTTAGAGGAGCTTACTAGCAAAGGAATTCCTCTGCAAGGCTTTAGTTTGTCATAAGGTTCCTCCTGTACGCCTGTCAATGGATTCGAGTATTTGCCGACAGTGCCCTTACCGGAAATGAGTATGTATGGAGAGTGAAGGGATTGATTTCGTTCGCGCATTGAGAGTTTTGGATGAAGCCTTTTCTTAAGGAATCTTGTACCTTGACCCGCGTAGATATTGAGTCTAGTCCATCCATATTGCCTTTATGAAATGAAAGAGCTCTTTCTGAACAGGGTTAGAATGAAGGAGATGATCGAGTTTTTTAGTTTCGATGGGGTTCTTTCTCCTGTAAAGTCGAACCTAGTTAGGAGTTAGTCTTTCCTAACCCAAAACGTTGATGGATATTTCTAGGCTGAGCTTACAGCAATATAGTTCGCTCCAAGGGAAAAATGGAGTGGAGACTTCCTTTCCCATATCGTCTTTCATCCATTGGGATGATATCTTTCTTTGTTGGAGCTAGAACTCTCCTGATTCATTACTGGGACTGCATTTTTAGACTTTTACAGTCTAATACAAGTGTTTGGGCTAAGCAGCTTAAATATCTTGGTAAGGTTTGGAAAATTTATATTTTGCACTCGCTACATCATTTACTAGGGGTGATGGTGAAGTATTGCTAAGAGTTAATTGCTTTCTAAGAAGGGCTTTGCTTGCCCCCTTTAGTATAGTAGTAGTAGTCTAGTAGATGGAAGATATAGAAGCGATCATGCCAGCTTTAGTGCACCTAATACCATATAAGCTACATTGTTGAGTATGGTCCGTACATAGATGGGTAGAGCCAGCTTTGCATACTCTATTTTAAGAAATAAGCAGTAGCACTGTTAGTGTCCTAAGCCCTGTAATTCGAAGGGTAAGTTAGGTATAAACAGTTAAGTTGAAGGTCTTTGGCGCCCACCGGATTCATAGCCTGTCAATATATCATAGTATGTAAACCTTGTGACACGTGTAGTGTTGATTGGTTTGGGTAGTTAATCAAGGTATGATCTAGAAAATCTTTTTTTTTCGGTATGTTGATACTATGGAGGAGGATGAAGAATGCATTTTCTGGACTCAGATTTGAGTTTACCCCGTTGTTGATTGGTGCGGTGATCTTGGTAACTGCCTATCTACTTCAGGTTTCGTGTTCTTGCGAGTGGGAGGTGTGGCATCCTAGTCTAGTCGATGCCTGTTGATTGTTGCACTCTAAACCATGGGAGTCGAGTGCTTTGTGCGTTATGCCTGAAAAATTTCCAACATTCATACGCCCTATCTATAGTCACTTTTTGCTCTTTTGGTATATCTATTGCTATAGTGGATAAAAGGAAAGAATAATTTTAATATTACGCATCAAGCATCAAGACTATATAAGATAAGATAAGGTATACTGCTATGCTAAACTATGCGCAAGTATACTATGCTATAGTATAATCGTATGTTATGCTAGACTACGAAAGCGAGAAACTCTCTAAGGAAAAGAAAGAGGAAAGAAGAGCGGTCAAACCACTCGACCGCGAGAGAGAAGGAGCTGACACTAGACTGAGAGAGCTGAATTACTTCCCTAGTGGCAGGAAAGGAGGATAGAATGAGTGCGCTACCTTCTCCCCAAGTCCAGTCCAAGAAGACCGAGGTTAGGTCCGCTTCGCTTGAAAGGATTTCTTAGAGCTTAATTGCACTATCGATCTCTCGAAGCGTGAATCCCGACAGCGCCATTGCGAACAGCCCCGGGTGCGCAGCGTGGGGTGGGCATCAGTTGAGCTATTTGACGGAGTAGCTAAAGGGGATCTGAGGACAACTCCTTCCCCTCAGTTACAGGACAGTGGACCGTATTCCTATCTACTTTTTCTCACCTCTCTTGCTTGTAAGAATGACATAAGAGAGCAACCTGCCCGAACTAGCCTCTACTCCACAATGACAGAGAGAACTAGTATCTGACGAAGGTCAATTACTAGGTGTCTGATTACTCGGCTTGTACCACAAGGACAGTCTGATCGTTAGCTCCTCGATCCTACCTTCAGCTGTGCTTCTTTCCGTTAGTCTGAAAAAGTGTTTTGATCCCTGCTTAAAAACTTCTGTCACAAGTGGTAGCCATAAGTCCTAGAGGAAGTTTCTTTTCCAGTAATAGGAGAGGAAGCCCATCAACATATGTAAGCGCTGTAATGTCTCGCAATGGCAGAAGAAAGAGATATCATTGCCAATCGGTAGGAAAGGAAAGACCCTACTTCTCCCTGTCGATGTTTGACCCTTTTCTGCTCCCCGGTTCTTAGCTCAAAGAAGGGGAATACCGAGGGAATAAGCTAAGAAAAGCTATCCATAAGTATCACCAGACCTCGAGTTGGGAAGCGTGCTAGACCGTAAAATCCTGCCTGCAAGTAAGTAATTCCCCTGGGATAGAGCATGCTATTGTAGAGCGTAAGTTACCACGCGCTGGAGGAGCCGAAGGAAGAAATTCGATAAGTTCAAGATGAGAAATAGGAGTAGGAGAACGAGCTATCCAGTCAGCTATCCCCTGGCTGTATCCAGCTTGGTTTAAGAAGTCCTAATACAGAAGGTGGTCTCTAGAGAGTTGAAAGTCTCTACTCATTTGCTATTTCTTGTAGTCTAATCGACTCATCTTTTCTCGCTCCTGCTCACTTTCTCTCATGGCTGTATCCAGCTTGGTTTGTAGTAGTACCCGCTAACCTGCCAGCCAGTATTGACTCATTCTACCAGCTAATCCTCTTTCCATTTCCATCTTCTTTAAATATTGGTTTGGTGCTATATCCCTATATAGATAGGCTCAGTAGCCGGGCTTGTGGAATTACCAGGGTTACGTTACATCCTTTCTTCTTCTCTACTAGAAAGTCTTGGTCTGCTAATACCCCAGCTTGCTGCTGTTAATGTTAACTGTCAGCAGGCAAGAAAGGCCTTCCTTTCACCGCGCGAAAGATTTCCTGTCTCTTTCACTGCGCTACTCCGGATACTCTCTCGCCAAATACAAAATAAAGCCAAGAAAAAATATTAAGGGTTATCCGCATAGCCAAGCATTTTTTTCATATAGGGAGAGTCCGCTTCATCTAAGCTAATTTGAATCAGAAGCTGTGTGGGAGAGGTCGTACCGTGTAACTTTTGCTAAAAGCTGTCTTCTCCACAAGGATTGGCTGTGATGGGACTTTCTGAGATGCCCAGATCATCTCCGCTGCTTGTTGTTCAGCCCCGAGCACAAAAGTATATTTAGTCTCCTGTGTCAGTAAAGGCAGGCAATACAGCGGTAAGCTATGTTAACCGGATAAGGAAAATGCAAGTCCATTCTTTCTTAACTGTGTGCTGAAAGTGCTTACTTTCATTTCCAATAAAGGATTGGAAATTCTTTTCAGAGCTAAGGCAAGGTGAGGACAAGCCTAAGACCCTGCCAAGAACTTGCAATACGGGCTAAGCCGTGCCAAGAGCTGGGGTAATAGGGTAGGCTTGAAAATTCCTTTGTTTTTTCTGCCTAACCAAGCACACAAGTCCTGCTTCTTATGGTATAAGACAGTCTCTTCTTATAAGGATTTAAGTAAATTGGTGCAAGCTAGGTAAGCGCTCACGTACTGCTAATAGAGGTAAGACAGGCGTTTACGGGCTAGCTGGGGAAGGTTGAATGTTTTCTAATTGGTAACCTTGTGCCAAAGCATCTAAGGTGGGTGGGTAGGGGCCTTGGGGATAAGTCGTCTACGTCTTTCTTTATTCCCGTGCTTTAAGTTCTAAGTTCTTGGATCCCCCACAATCTGTAGGTACGAAGCGATTTCAGTTTTATTTTTGAAGGAATCCAGGGATCGAGCCAAAACAAAGCAAGACGCGATTCCCCTTCTCTATTTCTTATGGATCGCACCTTACGAGAGCGCCGCCGGTCGGGAATGGCGGAAGGTGCGAGATCGAACCTCGTCGACCCTAAAAAAGGAAAGTTTCCTTACCGAACCAATTCCTTTAGGCGATTTACAAGAAGCAAGGGCTTAGAAAAAGAAGCGAGTCCGTAATAGAGAGGCCTTCGCGTCAGGAAAAAGAACAACAAAGCCCGCGTCTTTACTTTAAAAAGGAGGGGCCCGCGCAAGACTGATAAACTACTTCTAGCTTCTCAATTGAGGAAGTGAGGGGTCGGAACTCAAACTCACTACAGACCTTGGGACATAGGGAAGATCCGAATAGGGCAGCCTCAGGAAAAGTCTTGCTTTCTTCAATGAAAAGAAGTGACATCCTCATCTGCTATTATCGCTTTATAGGAGAGGGGTTAAGCTTGCTTCATCTTAATAATACGGCTTGGTTCAAAGCGTAGGCCAATAAAAGAAAGAAGAAACCAACGGAAAGCAATCCCGCTTAAAAGGGGAACCAACCCCGAGCTCTTTTAGCAGATAGACTTTTCAAAGAAGGGGCTCGCCAAGTCCTCGCTTACCGGCGGGTGCGCTTATGTGAAATGAGGAGCGTATTTTTAGAAAAAAAATAATGAGGTGGCGTATACTGTGGCTTAGAATTAAAGGTGGTGAATATAGCTTAGTTATAATGATCGGCTTCAAGGGAATCGGCCGAACACATCTCATAGTGCAGGGCACCGGCCAATCGTACTTGTTCCGACTCCTAGTTCTACTTATGTAATTTCCCAGCCAGTAAGTAAGTCAACAGTAGCTCTTCCATAAGTCCCTCAAGAGCCTACTTGCACGGATGAGCACTAAGAACCCTTGGTATCGCAGGAAGTGTCCCCGACTCATTATCAGAAAGAGTAAGCATTCCATCTCCATCCTTTCCCGTACCCCTTTTCCTGATCTTCTTTCCGGATCCAATATTGCTTTTGAACCCTCACTTGAGATACTACCCCTTTCCGTAACTGATGTCCTTCCTTTGTTATACCCTCTTTTTATTTTCCTCGTCTCCCTCTCTTCCCGCTCAATTTGTTTACCGTGCTGATTAGACCCTTAAGAGGTGGATCAGACGAAGGATGAAGATCCCTTTTTGAATCTTTTTTGATTTCCTGGTGTAAGACTTGTAAGCGTTAGCACCTGGTTCAGACAGAACATAAGTAGGCGAGCTAGATGAGAACCGGCCGGTAATGAAAGTGGATTCTTTCTATTAAAGACTTGTCTTCGGCTCTTCAAGCTGTCCTAGTTACGGGTCTAAAGGAAAGCATCTTTCGATCGATGAAAGGAAATGTGCTTTTCATAACCATTATCCAAGGCAGACAGACATTCTGTGGTATCATTAGCATTAGCCAAAAGCTGTCTGTGATTCTATAACAATAGAATTCTACATCAGTAGAGGATGCAGCGGAGGTTGTAGTTTCTCTCCCAGGGACTGATTCTGGAGGAGAAGTTGGCACTGTAGAATCAACATTTGAATAAGCGCAGACGAATCATACGCCTGCGAATAAGCAACTGAAGTATCCGCCTTTAACTCTTCCGTGGCTCTATAGCCGGCAAGGAAGAAGGATAGAGAGGGTAGGGTATTTTACAACAATTCAAAGCCAAAGTCTGATGAAGCTGACAAGCGAGAGCCCGATGCCGGTGAGTCAGGTAGGACAGAGGAAATGAATTCAACAATTCCATGAGCGGTGGTTGGAGCGGACCTTTCTGTAAGGGAAGGCGTGGATCCTCAATCCAAGTTTCGTCTTTTGAGTTACGATGTTCTTTCAGTTTTGGAAGCAAAAGTAGAATCTTAAGCAGCAGATACCACTGGAGAAAAAGCAGATTCAAGATATGCTTAAACAGAATAATCCTATCTTTCATCCACATACATAGCATACGCATTTGAATCCGCAGAATCATAGGAATCAGAAGAAGCAGCCACTAACACATCTGTAGAAGCAGACAAGGAAGATGCCGTTGAAAAGGGTAGGTTCAAGCTTGAGTTCCCCCTTCTTAGGATGGGGTTTCCGTTTCAAAAATTCTTTTTTTTTCGTGGAATGATGAAGCAAGACCATGCCTTTATAGGAAGGGCGGTTTGCTCGGCTTGGGATAAGTCTTCAAAAACTCAAAAATAGAGATCTGAGCTGGTAGCTTGCTAAGATGACCAAGGAGGTCATATTCAGACTGCTTTTCTGCCTTCTTGGTTTGATCTGGAGCAGCTTCTTCTTGGCTCTCAGGTTGAGAAGCCCTTGGGTAGATCCTTGCATAGTCTATTCCTGTTCGAGTAGCTAGAATCTCGGTCGGCCTAGTCTTCTCTGTAGGTGCGTCGGTGACCTCGATATCCTTTTTCTGGAAGTAGAGGATAAGGGGTCTTTTGGAACTTTTTCGGCTGATGGCTCGTTTCGGGGTGACTCGAGGAGCAACCGTCGATGTAGTCAATTTGTAGAATCTTCTCTTTTGAAGGCTTGATGTCGATGCATAATGGCTTGCTTTGACGAATCTTCTGAGGCCTCGTCGATCGGGTTGGAATCGTCACATGCCTCGCAGACATGCAACTCTTCCTTCCCCTTTTATTAGTTATAGGAACTCTTTAACGTAGTCAAATAGTATGTTTTTGCCGATACGGAAAGCTAGTCTTCTTATTTAAGATAATTCCTAAGCTAATAAGAGCTCCTTATCAGCAGGAACCCTTTTTTCTATTCCGAAAAGCAGTTTTTTGAAAAGAGGTTGTTCTAGCAGCGTATTCTCGGCATAAGTCTGGATGGCTGCTCTCTTTCTAAACAGGAAGAGGAAGGGGGAGGGCATTTCTTTAAAAGAAGGAAGTCATTCGTGGACTGATTCCGACTGATTATTGGACAGATGACCCTTTGCTATAGACCAATTTCCAGAACAGCGGAAATGAGCCATCTGGCGGCAGTCATTGCAAGGAAGAGGTTAGGGCTTTCTTTAACAGTGTGATTCAAGGCAATGCAATTTTCAACTTCTCCCAGGTTTTTTCACTCCTAACCCCAGCTATTGAGGAATCTAGCTCCCCTTATCCTTCGTAGAAGTCTGGAACAGGAAAGATTCTTCTTCTTCGGTATTCAACCCGAAACCGGCAGATGGCCAGTGACCCAAGAAAACAAAGGAATCGGTTACATTTTTCAACGGTATAACAGTAGCTACGCTAGCTCAGTACGAAGCTATTTTGGTCTTCCGACATCCCGGTGGCTCTAAACAAGATCAGTTAAAGCTTCTAACTCGAAGGAAAAGAACCGTGGAACGATTGTTGGATGCCCTGTAGCCATCCAGACGGAGGAATCCAGGCGCAAGTCCTGGAACACGGCTGGGAGAAAGGTCGCAAAGAGAGCCTTTTGCCGATAAGCAAGTCAAGTTTCATAACGAAAGCGAGATCGATCATAAAATAAATAACTGCTCCCAGGATGTTGAAATCACCTTAGAGATATTTGGCATGGAACATAGATAGGTGCCTGGCAGCACATCTGGTTACCGTACAAGGACAGAATAGTGGGGTATGCTTAATGAGATAGGTGACCCTTTTTCGTTTTTTCATGGTGATACCTTTCGCTTCTTCTGTCAGCTATTGCCCTTGGGCTTGGTTCCGTTCAACCATCAAGAAAGCATCAACCGGATTCATTGAACTGAAAAAGCATTTCTCTTTCGACAGAAAGCCTTTATCGCTCGAGCTGAAACAATTGAATCACCCTCGGGTCCGGGAATAGAGTCAGAACTGATAGCCATTTCCCCTTTCTCTGGGTATTTATTAGTGTAGGTGGTTCTACCGTGGTAAGCTATATTACTACTGGCTTGGCTATTTCGAAAGAAAAGGATTCGTTTTTTCGGGTGATTGAACTAAACAAAGAATTTAACTAAGTGGCACTCCTTCCTTGCTTCTTACCCCGTAGTGGGATATTTTTTTACAATCGATCGTAGATTCCCTGGCTTGGCTAGGAACCTAGTCCCTTCTTGTGACAACAGAAGAGAAAAAATTGCCTTTTTTTTTCCTCTCTTTTTCGCAGATTCCTGGCTTGGGTCCCCTCTTTCGCCTTCAAGATGCATTGCTTCGGTCTTCTTTGAGTGAGATAGACTCAGATTCCAGTTCTACCATGGGCGTAGCCTCAAAGCCACTTTTTCCGTAAACGTAAAGAAGTGGTGCCCTTGATTCTAGATAAGTAATTGGTTTGCTAGTCTTCCATCTATCGGGATATCTTCTTACCTTCGGACTTGACTCTTGATTAAGCTCTTTGATGGGCAAATGCCAATAGTTCAGATATCCACGAACACAGAATAGGAGATGGGGCATTGTCACATGAAGAAGAGTAGGCTCAGGCGAGAGAGAGATTGAATGAAAATAGAAGTCAGGCAAGGAACTTTCAACAGGCATGGTACGAACCAGGCTCTAAGAAGGAAATCGGCATTAGCCAAGTCCTAGTTTTCTACCTTTCTTGGGATTGTTTCGTGCTTTGATTAGGAGACAAAAACCTATATATCAAACTGGCCATTCTCCGCATCTCTCTTCTATGCGCATAGAAAGAGAAAGAAGAAAAATTCCTCAAGATACCCTTTTTGTGGGCAAGTAGGGTGAAGCTATGTGTCTCGTCCTCTAGCTATAGCTCTCAAGCCAGCCCCCCTAAGCTGATCCTAAGTGTCTGTGTCCACAGTCAACCTTCGTCTTGCTATCTGATTCAAGCTCTGAACCAAAGAAAATTATTTTCTCTATTGTACCCTCATCGACATCCCCTTACGCTGATTCAATAGCAGCTGGGTCGTGAACAAGAGCTGAAACACGTTCAAGTTCAAGGCTACTGATTACTGATACTGATAGTTTACCAAGAGCTCCAATGCCGACATCTATCCCATATGTCACTTAGTTCAGTGGTAGCATGAATAGAGTGAGCGCTCATCTCGAGAAGGTGAAAAAAAAAGTCTCACTATTCGCGGAGGCCATCCTCTGATATTAGTATTAGTGGATTAACCGCATCAACAGGCGCTTCAACAGGAAAATAAGCCTACTCTGATTCGAGAGCTGCCTATTCTGTGCTCGGGGATAGATTATACTATTCTATTTCATGTAGGCGTAAAGGCGCGGATTCTACTATTATACCGAGCTTGGCATCTAGATCGATTACCAACAGTGGTAAGCTAGTAGCCT
>Ga0157364_1005112_pt1 | contig 13272 bp, 2 predicted proteins | sample AttsexASBM2_FD_111476 | JGI IMG/M metagenome (GOLD analysis project Ga0157364, IMG submission 111476) | Fungus gardens microbial communities from leaf cutter ant in Ribeirão Preto, State of São Paulo, Brazil - Atta sexdens ASBM2 | ecosystem: Host-associated > Fungi > Mycelium > Unclassified ... | reverse complement strand
TGAAGAAGTCAAATTTTAAAATATTTCATACATGTATACATAAAAAATTTTATGTAAAAATTTTATGTCTATAAAAAATATTATGTTTATTAAAAATATGTTTATGTTTTACTAAAAATATAATTCTCTAATTGTAATTATTCGCTATTTTTATACATATTGTTTGGAAAAAAAAGCATCGAGAATTCTATTAAAAATCTTTAAAATGAAACCGAAAGCTCAACTTGATTCTAAAAAGAATTAATATAGTATTTTTTTTCCTGTGAGTAATAAATATACACGATTTTAATCGTAGATTATTAGTAGTGGCTTTGTTCTCCAGTAGATCGACACGCTGCGAAGCACTTTCGAAGTTCGGCATGATCATCACACAGATTGCGGTGGTCGGCTTATCGACTAGTCGAATGTGGTGTATGTCCAGTGTACTCCGGACTTGTAATACGCGCATCCTGTGGTTTACATTCGCTTTTACATGGGAGGAGGTGAAATTCGAAAAGCTCGCAACCTTGAACAATTGAGGCATAGGCTGTTTGATCAAGCGACCTTCATTATTTTATGTAAAGCTGCCTCATTATTAAAATCTTATTAATAGGTACTAAAATTATTAGATATGACTAAAATTCGAATAATCCCTCTCAGAACACGCACAAATTATTTTTAAGTTAATTCGTAAACAGATTTTAAAAATTTTTTTTCTCTGAAAAAAATTGATCATATTTCTATATTCAGTAAATCAATAAAATTATTGACATATTTAAAAAAATTATAGGTCTTTCGCATAACTAGTCAGAAAATGAAAAGATGAAAAACAAATACGATTTCAATTTAAACAAATACAATTTCAGTTTAAGTATTTGTCGCAAACTAATTTCTATTTTCCAAAAATTAATGTCGAAAAATATGTTTTTATGTTTTCATCAATTATGAATAATTATTTATATTTTTAAATACAAAACATTATATTTAATTGGAGTGTAAAAATTAACAAAATCAAAACAGCACAACTTTAAATATGAACATGATAAAACGTAAATACATATATAAACGTAATCGAACGAAAAAGTGTCAATACATCTCGAACTTGCATAATTAGGAAAAAATTCGAAAAATGAAATTCTCAAATTTATCGACTCCGTAATTTTCAACTAATAACAATTTAGATAATGTATTAAATTAAAACAAACGGTGTATTATTTGTTAAAAGAAATATCTCAATCGAATCATATATGAAACAAACCAGAAACTCTTTTTTTAAACACATCAGAAAAACTGTATAACAGGATTCTCTTTACAGAATACTATCAATTACATCAAGATTCGCAAAGTATCAGACTTTGGAAAAAGTATCCACTGAATAAAAACTGCATAATAAAAAAAAACCGAGAAATGGAAAAAACTCGAAAACTTCATCCACCAAGAAAAGTGAAATTTTGTCGATTAGTGTAGTTTATAGAACGCGCGAGCGTGGTGTAACAGAATAGAGCACTGGTTTGTTATAATAAAGAACTCGAAAGAACCCAAAAGTTTTCACTTATAGTTCCTCTCGGAAGGCAATGGCAAACCATCGAATAGGATATACTTGCCCCTTTGGTAGGAAACCTCCCTACCAAAAATTGCTGTTGAAATCGGCGTTTAAATTGTAGATCTTTATATACTTTGAGAGGGTGGCATCTATGCTTTGGTGACACTTAAAAAAGTGTTATTTATGTTCGCTTCAATTTATTGGGACAAGGTTATGCAAATCCCATTTTTCAAAAATCTAAGTCTTCACGTGATTAGTCAGTTAACAAATACCAGATGATAATGTTTCAGTCAATTATATATAAACAGTTGTTCATACTTTTAAATACGAGAGATTATTTTTGTTCGACTCCATTTAGAATATGAAAGTTAACAATATAAAAGAAAAGATATAAAATGTGCGTGCGCGTGAAATGAAAGAGCGAGTTAGAAAACGCAAATGAAGAATCAAGGAGAGTGTTGTTGACCATACATCACGCGACTCGATCTATATTGTTATATCTATATTGTTATACTTTCATATTCTAGAGAAAGTCGGACGTAAAAATATGAACAATTACTTATATAAGTAATTGACAAAAAACATTTTATCAAATCACAATTCACAGATCGAATACTTTTTGGAAGGTAGAGTTTTGCAATCCACATTGCCCCACCAATAAATAAATTAAAACAAATATAAATTACATTGATTGACAAAATTTCACTTAATTATATTAATTAGATAAGATATTTCTTATATCTATTATTTTTTACGCTGCTTTCGAATCTGTTTGGCAAATTTATGAGGAGGCCAAGATTTTTGAATAACATGTATTAGTATTTAAAAAAATTTCTCTACTAAAATATTTCTTCTACTTATAGATACAAATAAATAATTTATAGAAAATAGCTACTAAATTTACTACAATTTTTTATTTATTATAAAAGACTTCAAACAAAAATAAATCATTTTTATGGAGAGAAAGGACCTCAATGAGTCTATTATTAGCAAAATGTATAAGTTAATAAAAAGAGATGTATTAGTTATAAAAAATTGGAGCCTGTACGATAAATTCTAATTTTTAATTTAAATTTTTATTTTTAAAATCAGTATTAAAACATATATAAAAATCAGTTAAAATGAATCATTTAACAAAATTTTTAGTTGCTTTCCATTTATTCCGATTTTCAATTAATTCTCATTTGTAATGTCATAACATAATAGTTGAATGTGCATTCCTTTTTGACAAGAGATTCAACTAAGTTTTTACCTATAATGTACATACACAAAACGTGTGCTTTAGCGAGTCTTGTAAACTCACTTCAAAGTCTGTTGACGTGTATGATAACTTTTTATCAAAGTAATACCGTCATTAATCTGAGTATAAAATACTCAGCTCATTTCAGACTCAGTTTCACTTGTGTGTAAGTGGAAAACAACTACTGTTAACTAATGTTATCAGGTGAAAGAGATTGGCCGATAAATTCGATAATTTTTCCATTTTTATTTTTTTTTATAATTACACAGTGATATCTATGCATATCTTTTCCAAGGTCTATACTATATTTTGTGAATTTTAACGTAATTAACAGTATGTCTACTTTTAAAGAATTCTAGAATTCTAGTTATGTTTTCTTATTATTTCAAAAAAAAATTCTGATTTGTTTTACACATAGATATTTCTCTCAACAAATAATAAAAAATACACTTATTTTTATTATAATAATAACAATTTTTATAATAAATCTTTCTTCAAAAGTTAGCGTATACTTTGAGAGATCTAAAATGGAAGAACGTTTCCCTGTAGTGAAAATCATTCATCATCAGTTGCAAAAAGTAAAATGTAATATATCGCTGTACTCATTACGTGTCTACAGCATGTGACATGGAAGATTCAATTAAAATAACATCGCTGTCTAGCTGGAATATCAATATTCGTTCCTTCTCCTTCCTCACCCCTCCCCCCCCCTCTCTCGTTCGCAAACACGACTTTCCGTTCGGAATGGTTTCCTCGTTAGCGGAAATTACTTGGAGATATCAGCGACGGAATCTCCTGGGACGTGTGCGGTCGGCATCGCGGCTTGCTCAACACCACCTCGGAGCCGCACATTTAGGAGGTTGGCGACGTTGCACACTAACTGTAATATGGGCTAACTATTCCCACGAGGAAGCATACATTAAGCTGCGTGTACATCCGGAACTTCCGCATGTCTCAGTTCCGATATGAAATAATAAAAAATAATAAAAAATATTTAAAAAAAGAAACAAAAAATTACATATATACGCGCGATATTCGGTTATATTTTTAACGAAGTGATTTTCAAAGATTAAGATCGCTTTTCTTTGGAAAAAATATCTGATCTTCGCGACTTATAAATAACAAAAAGAAAGGATTCAGCAAATTAAACTGTAAGGATACTTCAATAGATTTCATTCTTTAACTCATTCGAAAATTTATTTTTAAACTTCAATATCCTCGCTTTTGATAATGAAACAATAAAATTTTAAACATATAATTAATAATAAAATAGTATAAAGCCAGAAAGTCATTCTAAATATATCTAAATATATCTGCAGCAATACGATTATTACAATTTGGATTAAAAATCAACAGAAAAAAGATATAGGAATACTTTAAAGGATACGTATACTTTTAAATGTACCTACGCATTTACATATTTTAGATTGGAAAAGGAATATGATCGCTTACATATATATAAGCTCTACAGAAGAAGATGACTCGCGAACTCGTATTCCGGTTCAGAAGAAAAGCACGTTGCATAAACAACGGCGTTTGATTTCATCGCTGACATGCAACCTCGCAGAAGCAGGCATGCACCGACGTTACAGAGACTCTGCTGAATAAACAGAATCTCCTTGTTATCTCCCGGTTATTAGCGAGACGATGGCGGCAAGTCGTTCCACAAAGCGCCTTCCAATCTCCGGCATCGAATTTTTCCTCGGTGCAAAAAGTCGGAAAGCCACTTTTCAACAAGGAGAAGGAAGCAGCGCGCCAAAGGAATGGAGAAAATATCGCACGCGTATACGATGTGCGTCGAGTCGTGCAATTACCGACATAAGAGGGACGAGATGAGTACATGGTTTACTCATCTTTCTTTACGTTCAAGAAGATTATTTTTTCGAGTGGATCTTTATAATATTCCGTATAAAATTGAACTTTCTGACATACCTAACAAAAATGTAACGTAAATATTAATATATTACGTAATAATACGCTACGTAAAATATTCTAGGAAGTATACAATACAAATTATCTATTAATATTCCAAAATAATAAATTGAGCTTATAAATTCTATCGTTTATAACAAAATTAGATATACCATTTTAAAACGTTTAAATATCTAATTTTCGAAATAAATCAAAAAACAATGAAGTTCTGATATTGAAAAATTCTTTCATAACACTGATCAATAAACTATCTCTTCCGCGAATATTTATTTTCGCGAAAGGGATTTTGCTGTCAGAGCTTATTACACAATATTCGCCACGTTAGCCGATTTGTTTTTTCTCTTATGCATGTAAACGGACGCTAAAAGGCCAATAAACGCCTGGTCGGCGCAACTCTAAATTTCCGGGCACGCGCGAAGCATTTGACATTCAACTTTCACGCCGCCATGAACACCTAATTAGCTGCTGCACTATTCAGTGGTTTATTATTTTGTTAAACGCAGCTCGCGCCGAGCGCATTAATTAGCCGTGAGTGTACGCGCTCTTAATCGCTTCACTTCTCGCACGATTCACTTTGTCAATGCATCCGATCGCGCAATTCGTTTGTTGTTGCCATTGTTTTACATTCGTTGTTTTTATAGAGACGAAACCCGTGCAATTTTCATGTAAACGAGAGTACACAGCGAATTTACAGCTTTGAAACTCACTTTGAATAATTTTCTGAGTCAAAAGCTTAATTTGTATCAGTTTTCACATAGATAACAACTTTGGTCTCGAAGGGAGCAAAATTTTTCTCGGGAAAGGAACTATAAACGTCGACATGATTTGCCTCGAGGGCCTGCTAAAACAAGGTTTATCTTTCGTTTATTTTTAATTATAATTATATTATGTCCATAAAAGCCCTGTTCTTTCTTATAATCTTGTAATATTCTTCGCTTTCTAAATAATATTTACCAACTGCTATTCTATCTGAGAACTATTCGAAATCTGTAAATCATTTGTTTAAAACAAGTACTTGTCAATAAAAAATAGAAAAAACTTTAAAAATCATGTTTTATATCTTAATTTACTTTTTTTTCAAAATCCAGTTTATATATTTTAAAAATATATTCTCTTTATACTATTATATACAAGAGACTTCACATAAGAGTTGATCCAAAACTATGCATATAATTTTAATGTTCACGAACATACATTTGCAATTCAGTGATATGAGAAATATATTTATTTTATATAGCAACTCGTTTCTATATTTTCTATATTTTCTCATATTTTCAGAACGCCGTAATATTCAGATAAATGAAAATTAGACGTCACTATGTTAACGAGGAGATGTAATTCCACAGCACCGGAAAATAAATACGCTTCGTGGAAAGCAAACAGAATAGGATTTATCGATTTGGTCGATTTTACTGCGCGTGAATTTGGCATTGGGTTAAACAAACACGTGAAACAATGGCGCTTGATTGAACCGTGTGCAATTTCGAAATTAATCGCAGCTACACAAAACTGAGCACATTTTAATTAAAACTATTATTCTATGGTCATTTTATACCAATTATTTTTTTCATGTTACAGTTTACAGCGTTTATGTGATTGTGCGATTTAAGAATTGTACGATTTGAAGTTCCGAAAGTACAAAAACCATGAAGTTCAAAAGTTGGGATTGTTTGCTCGTAGATTCGAAAAAACTGAATGTTGAGAAACTTAAATTCTGAAAGCTTAAGAAAACTCAGGATCGAAAAATTCAAAGATTTGAAACTTCAAACATGCTATCAGCAAGATAGATATCTCGAAATCCCTGTGATTCGTATATAAATCTTGATATTTCAACATCAAGAATAATCTGATCGATCATAATTTTTGTTTGGTATAATCTAAAATATGGAGGTGATTAAATTCCTCTATTTAATTCGCACAGTTGGTTTTAGTATTGTCAAATATTTTCCACTTGCATAATTCTTATAATTATACTGAACACGCTTGTATAATTATATTACGGTTTCCTCGTAATTACATTGACTATTTAAACAAAATTCCCAAATTTTCCCAAATTTTCATGGACTTAATTCAACGTGCCGTTGAAATTTACCGAGATTACCGGAGGTCACGTGGAGTTTTTCTACGTTCTCTGCGTTAGTCTAAAAATATCTCAATTTAAATAACCCCGGCATATGGTGGCGACCTCTCGAGAAGCAACGTAATCGGAATAGCCTAACGATTAATTCAATTCTTACTTGGAGAGCTGAGTGAAATTAATTTTCTAAAATTAAAATCCGTCTCGTATTCACCCTCGCGCGTGGACGCTTAACGAGCTAGTGGCGATTTCTTTGGTGCATGCAAGTATAATGTTCACTTTTTCACTGTCCATGACACAACAGACAAGAGGGCAGAGCTTGGCGCAAAGCGTAGGCGTGCGTTCATGATCGTCGCACGCTCCACGATCATTCATGATCGTCATCCCTATAAAGGGTTCCCAAACTCTGCGATACTTCGAGATTATCAATCGCTACAAAGCAAAAGTCCAATTCACAGTAACAAAGAAATGCGAAGAAGTTTCACAAAACAAGAAATGCGAAGATACTTCCAAGATAAAATATATTAGTTTCTTCAAAAATCTCTATGTATTTTATTTTAGCAATATATTAAGAACTTATACGCTTGAAAAATAATTTACTAAATCTTAATACATATTTCTTTGAATAATACTAATTGTAAGTAACGTTTACTTACAGTAAATAAATATTTACTCAATAAAAAATGACTCAATAAAAAATAAATTAAATCAAATTAATGATTTTTGTATCAAATAAATATATGTTTACATTTAATAAATACTTACTATTCAAACAAATATTTATTAAAATTTAATATTTTTTTCAGTGTGTATATATATTTTTCAATTGTATCAAATTATGTAGCAAAGTTTACTGATTTACAACGTAAATTCTTGAGTTACCATTTAGTGACAACAATTTGACATTTTTTAGGAGAATCGGTATTGTGAAAATAAATTATCAATAATGTTCTATTATAATACTAATTTTTATAATAATTAAATAAGAATCTCCTTATAGAATGTTGATAATTTGTCATATTGATGGTTTGGGAACCGCTGATATTGTTCATCGCAGGCGATATGCATGAGGCACACCCTCGCACACACTCACTCCCGTAGAAAAGACACAGAAGCCTAGCACGTGGCAAGCGTGGTAGTAGTTATCGGCGCTTGCTGGACGAACCGGTGCCGGTGTTTCGCTCGAACGGACCGCGTTATTAAATCAACCAACCCTCTCGTCGCGCAACCCCCGGTCGATTCTGTGGACTTGCAAGCGAATCATCCACTCGGGTCTCGACGGACGGAACTACCTCTGCGTACAACGCCCTATTTTTAATACCTCAATAATCGCCGAACAAACCGTGGCAACCTTGATCCTGCCAACAATATCCGCGACGTCCGTTGCCAGGAAATAATGGAATCGCACCGAGCGAGCCGTGCAAGATGTGATCGATTCGCCTCATTTTTTATTCATTACCTCGAAATACGAGACACTCAAGCAGAATATTACGTTCCGCTTATTGTAATACTGAGTGCCGCAGAATTGGCCGGGAAACATACGGCGTTTGTTTCATGCGAAACCTGCGGACGATGCTTGTCGGTCGAAATACCGAGGCACTCCAATCATTTTCGAATTATATTCCATTGTAAATGAAGAGTTGTTGGCGAATTCATAAGCTTCAAAAGAAAAAAAATTAATAATGGAACGATTATTCGTTATTCTATTTATATAGAAAACTTCATTTCTACGCGGAATTTTAAATTAAAGCTTATTTATTAAAAGCGAATGTTATAAAAAATTATCGAATATTTAAAAAACATCAATCTTTTCAATATTCTCGCTGATGAAAAAGTAAAAAAGATTTTCGCTCGAATAAACAGGAATGTATTTTTATTGTAGCTTTTCTGAAAATAAAAATACCAGAATCCGAGAGAGGTCACATCGTAAATTTATACATACTTATAAGTAAGACTCATTTTTAATTCTTTTTTCTCTCTTTATCTACAACTAAAAAAATATTGATATTTTTTAAACAATCCATTTGAATAGCTTTTACATTTAAATAATTAAATAGTTAATTTTTTAAATAGTTAATTATCTACAATATAATTCGCAGAAATTTTTTAAACAATTATAGTAAAATTTTCTATAATTTTATCAAGAAAAACTAATATTTTTACCGAAGAATGAATGAGAGAGAGAGAGAGAGGGAGAGAGAGAGAGAATGAGAAAGTGCAAAAAAAAACATCCAGAAAATCCTACGAAAAGATAAAAATCCTAATAATTACAACTCGAAAGTGTTGAACCACGTTGGACGGACCTGCTTTAATTCAATATCGTCTACGTGGAAACACGTTCATGAATTAGCTGCCATCCTGTTACACGACTCTGCAACTACGAGACAAGCGATCAAGCAACGCAGCCAATGTTCTACGATATTACAGGGAGAGGACTCCGTCAAATGCCGCAATGTGCAATTGCTTCATCGACTTGTTCGTAGCGTAGGATCGCGATGTCGATCGATAATGTCTTATTTTTAGTCCCGACACGTCACGACAAAATCGTCTCGTGCTTCCTCCGCGGTGACGCTCCTTTCGATCCTGCGTTCACGAGACGAGGACGATGCTGAATAGGACAGGGGATGTCGTCGCGTCTAGGGTTATTAAAAAACGTGTGCGGAATGCAATGATGCGGCGACGGCGACGAGAGATTCCGCTGAATTGATATAACACGAATTTTCTTACCCTCCATGCCGACGGAAGCTACGACCATTGTGACTGGTCACTGCCCGCCCGTAAAATCGATAATCCTCCTCCCCATGGAAAACTATGGAGGGAGCCTAATAAATTGAGTCGCAGAACAGATCTGTTAACTCGCTTCAAATTCATCTAAAATATCGTCGACAGTTCTTATAATTTATTCATATATACTTTTATAGTTTTATTCGCTTGTGTCATCGATCGACAAAAGAGAATAAATATAATCATTTACATAAGATTTATTTTGTGAAGTTATCCTGCATATAATTTCAGAAATAATAAAGATCCGAATATTGAGAACGAATACGTTCATTAAACTTATTAGGTGTGGGAAAAAGTTCGTGGCGTTTTTCCCATTAGATTAAAGCATTAAAAAAACGCCACGAACTTTTTCTCATACCAAATATATATTTATCTTTTTTAAGGATATCAGATATATATATATATATATAGTTTCTGTAAAAAGTGACTGGAATTGGGTACTTTCCGTATAAATGAATATTACATACATAAAACAATTCAAAAAGGTCAATATTTATATTTAACAATACAATTTTATAGATGGATAATTTTCTCATTTTATCTTGATTATTTTTTTAATGAGAGCATGTTTACTTTTTATTGAAATAATTTTTTATCCAGATTCTAAATCACTAAACTTTATATTACTTTCAAATATATACAATTAAAAAATTTGTAATTTTTAAATAATTTTTTCATTTTATTAAAAAATACGCGTAATGTATTCTTAAATGATCGATGACATCACATGACGTTTGTATATTATCAATGTATTATTGATAAATTTCGATTAATCTTAATTAATTTTGTAATTCAATTAAATAATAAGAAACATACATATTTCTATAAAAAGATTCTTGACACAATTTCAAAGTCTCAGAGCAATATCATTTTCTAAAGCATATTCACCTTTTTCTTCATTTTCAAATTCAACAGAGACATTTAAACGTGTCGTCTCTAAAACGAACCGCGTTGTATACGGAGGAGACTCGGATTCTGATTCACTTTGAAGTCGAGATGTGAATACATTTTTCAGGAGCCACTGATACGATTTCCGTTGAGAACCGAGGATTTGCGCGGGTCCGCATAAATAATGTAGGTGGAGCGGCAATAATCTAATAGCGATATATCTATGTGTCACGAGACAGGACCGAATCGCGCATGGGACGAATCCCTGCTTAGACGTAAGCTGACATCAAAGGGCAATCGTCTATTTTTTGTTAGAAAAATCTCCGACAGCGGTCTTTTCCGGTCGCTCGCGCGGCTTTCCTCACCGCACTTTTTTCCACAGTTCCTTTCCTTCGTGGCCTGCGACACGGAGACTTCTATCTCGGGCTTCGATTTTTCCACGGCGAAAAAAAAAAGGAAAATAGGAAGAAAGAACGAAGAAACGCGCGACCCACTTCGTCGAAGAATACGCCACGGAGAGAGGTGTTTGACCTCCATGGCTGCGCCGCGTGCACTTTGCGATTTCCGCGACCGGTAATCACTGCGGTTATTAACCCTACGGTAGTCTGCAGTCTTACAGAACGACCGCCCTTTTTTTAAACAAGAAACAATTTTCAAATGAGAAAAAACTCATTCATTTTTCAAATTCGTTCAATTTGTTCAAATACAGATTTTTGTAGTGAAAACATTGATGTAAAAAAAAGAGTTGGTAACATTAGTGGTTATGTCAGTGCAAATCATACTACTATTGGAAGATTAAAACGTTTGCTTTACTGAAAAAGTTTTATTCACAAAGGCTGACAGTGATAATATTTCTCGGGAAATATATACAGCGAGAGCAAAAAGTATTATACAAGGAAATTTTTTATAAAAAGTCTTATTTGTAAAAAATAAATATTAATTAGCAATTTTATATAATCAATATATTCTGTTCTAACATAAAAAAACGAGCTTCGCATTCCTGATTTTGGAAGTTAAATTTCTTGACTATACGAATACTTCGTATCGAAACAATAGAATTTTTAATTTTCGCTTATTTTTCAGATGATACATTTTCTACAATTAATATATCTTTTTGGTATATATAATTTTAAGAAACATATTATCAGTCTATTTTATTCTTTATGAATAAATTATTAATTACCCAGCAAGAAATGATCGTCAATTAAATGTCGAATTGGTGTTGAAATCATCATATCGATATCGATTCGACATCAATTTGATGATTCATTTCTCGCTAGATAATATTTACTTTTTAAAAATAAAATTTTTTAAAAAACATTTTCTCTGTACTACTACTTTTTGTACTCATTGTATATACGTCGGGATCGAAAGTTCAATTAGTCACAATGTGAATTCATATATATTTATCCCTTATGCTGTGTCAACGAAAAAAAGAGAATAGAATGTTTGTTTCAGAATTGTTTATCAGATTTCTTAACAATTTATTTCTTTTTTTTAAGAAAAATTCTGAGAATTCTCAGAAAAATTTATGTAACTTGTAATAGTTTAAATATGGATTACGTTATATATTCACGGCATCTATAAAATATGTTATATAAAAGAACGAAATAGAATTTTCGAATTATGTGAAATATTATGTCGTGGAATTATTCTCCAAAGCAAACAAATCGCTTACGAGTATGAATAAGTTATATGTAGCAAAATAAAGATAAAACTTCAAAACGTATATCTGTGTACACAAAATACGAAAACTCAAAAATATAAACAGAAATGCTAAAAAACAAGTGAAGTAAAGTTAAATAAATAACATATAAGAATTAACGTAACCTAATAAAAAATTAATTGCACCTGTATATTTTAAAAAAAGATATAGGCAATTTTTTCTATTGTAATTACCACTATTATAAACGCATTCTTAAAAATGTACACGGAAAGAATAATTTTGCTGAAATATCTAAATATTTTGTTTGATCTGAAAATAATTGTGTTGGATCATTAAAATAATTATGTAGGACTCTCAAACTGGTTACTAGAATTATTTTACAATTATTTAAATGGTCCAACAAAATTATTTTCAAATTTGTATCTAGCTAAATTTTTTAATATTATTATTTTTAATATTATTCCTCAAAATCGTTCTTTCCTTGTAAGTCCTCGGAATACTTTGAGATATAATACATCACGTTGTTCAATCTATGCACCTCTGGAGAGATCAATGATATTATTACGCCGTATCCATGTTTATACGATGTTGCTGACGAAGTTAAAGGCGTAGGTGCCGATCATCAATGACTCCCATGACGTGTTAACAGGCGTTGCCACGCGCGCGTTTTCCTTATGACGTAATGGACATTATAAAAGTTGGCACCGACACGATGATTCTGCTCTACCTCGAAGAACTGCGGCAAGCATTGTTCCGAGAAAAATGGGAGTTAAAAGATCATGACATAGATCTGACTGTGTGTGTTGCAATTGCGTGCAAACCACGCCTCCGTTGCACTTCTGCGTTGCACCGATATATTTGCGTTTCGCGAGCAGATCGTTATTAACTCTTGGTTTTTGGTTTCTTTTGATTGCAGTATCAATACTCGTCTGTATATCGCTTGTATAATTGATACATGACACAAACAAAAAAACACACGAATAAAAAAGACAACTTATTTTGTTGCGAACTAAATCGATTTACGATATACAGGATGTCCCAAAATTCGTGATTCAAAATACAAAATGGTAAGAAAATTTTTGAAAAATTAAGTAAAAAAATTATGTATACATTTTTATTTTATGTAATAGTTTCTAAAATATAAAAGGATTTAAATAAAAAGG
>Ga0157364_1005110_pt1 | contig 13274 bp, 21 predicted proteins | sample AttsexASBM2_FD_111476 | JGI IMG/M metagenome (GOLD analysis project Ga0157364, IMG submission 111476) | Fungus gardens microbial communities from leaf cutter ant in Ribeirão Preto, State of São Paulo, Brazil - Atta sexdens ASBM2 | ecosystem: Host-associated > Fungi > Mycelium > Unclassified ... | reverse complement strand
GAAAGCCTGCTAAGGACTCTAGTCTCAAGGATATCTAAGAGGTAGATTTTGGAGATATTATGAAGCAAGTTCCTATGTCTTTCACAAGTGGGACATACTTGTGGTAGATGTTCTTATATTATTGAAGTACAAGCTTGTTATAATCAATGCCTCATGCATATGGCATGAACTAGAGTCAAGGGTAATGATGACATGATCAGCTGCACTGCAACTGTCTCAGTCAGCACCTCATATAGTAGGTGCTATGTTTTTGCTTCTACCTCATATATAATGACTTAATTATATCATGTACTCCAAACCTTATCCTTATGGGCTGTTAGTATATATAGAAAGTAGATATTGTATTATATCTTTATGCTTTACCAATTGCATCTACTCTTACCTCTTTCTCAAGTCTTTACCTTAGTTGCAACCTGAGCCAAGTCTAAGATTGTAACATTTGGTAAAGCATCAATAGGCTCACCTTGCAAGAGAGGTGCAGTAAAGAAGAACAGTTTACAAATGAAATGATTGTGGTAGAAACCACAGACAGACAAGATGGCAGGACAAAACCCAGATGCCATTGAAGCATTAGAAGAAATATTGGGATCACTAAGAATCACTGAGGACAACGCATCAAACAGAAGTATAGAACCAGCAACATCAGAGACAGAAGAAATATTGATAGCACCAGCACCAGCAGTATACAACAAGAACATATCAACACCAACGTGTCATATGCAAGTCCACTCATCCAGAAATACATCTCTACAGTGAAGTCACCTCCAAATCATACAAGCCCATCTTCCACAGTGGCCACCTTTCTCACAACATGTCTTATGGCGGTGCTGCAATCATCCAGATATTCTGTCTTTCATAGCGGGGATATTCCTATTCAACTCAGTCTTCCATGACAGAGTTACTCCTGTCAGTGTTTCAACACTGAAACCCCAAGCATCTCCTAAACTATCAGTTTGTATATAAGACTAGTAGTTATATTGTAATTTGCTAGTCTGATAATCAACAAAGATAACCTCTTATTGAACTTGATCTCCAGTGTTCAACAGCAACACACCATTCAGCACTCACTCCCATCTCAAACTTCTTTCCAACATCCAAAGTTACAACCATGCAGCAGATAGATAGTGCAACACATAAGCTGAAGCTAAGGTTATTCCATAAGTCTGCTCATCTCCGAGTCTATTCTGTGGACTTCCACCCTGGTGTGAACTGTACCTGACAGTATTATTAGACTCCCAAGTCTACTGTCACTTCTGAGCAGTTCTGCCTGCTGAATCCTCTGTCGCAGTTCCATTTGCAATCCATTTCACCTCGCACTTCAAAGTCCAAATGGCTTCTTCTTGCTGTAACTCAACACATCCGCTCTTTCCGATCTTCATTCACTTTTTGTTTCTCTTACTTCTTCCTTGATCCTTGGTCAGGATCACCTTAATAAAATCCTATTCCAAGCTCTCGTCAACTCCAGGTCTACTCATTGCTTTGTAGACTCTAAATTTGTGAATACTCACCACCTGAAGACATCTACAACTTCTCCAGTTGCTCTCCGCTTGTTTGATGGTTCATCTAACAGCACCATCTCCGAAATTGCCAACTTGCCCATAATATTTTTCACTGGTGATTGTATGAATCTGGACTTCTATGTCACTCTGCTTGATTCTTCCTGCTCTTTGGTCCTTGGATACAACTGGCTTGCCCAACACAATCCACTGATTGACTAGGTAAATGGGTCAATAAACTTCCATCCATCTTTGCAGGAAAATCTTGCTCCTTCTCATGTTATGGCCAACATACCATTGGGATCTCTGTCCTTTTTGGACATCTCTCTGCAATCATCAGACTCTACAGTTTCCATACCTGCATCTGAGACCTCTGTGTCTAACTCCAGGTAACCTAACATCACTATCATTGGTGCTGCAGCATTCTTATATATATCAAAACTTCTGGGCTCCCATAATTTTGAACTCTGTCTTTGTTCTTTGGACATTCAGGCTAACTCTACAAAACTTGCAGAAACTCCTGATCTCTACAATGTCCCTTCCAAGTATCATGAATTTGCTGATGTTTTCAGCAAAACTAAAGCTGAAACTCTCCCTTCTCATTATTCTTATGACCTCAAAATCAATCTGGAAGAGGGTGCTCAACCTTTGGTTGGCTTTATATACTCTCTTTCAGCATCTGAACAAGAAGCTTTGAAGGAATTCATTGAGGAAAATCTTAACACAAGTTTTATCCAACCAACCTCATCTCCGTACGGTGCACTGGTCTTATTTGTTAAGAAGAAAGACAGTTCACTGTGTCTTTGTGTCAACTTTCGCGGTCTCAACCGTATCTCCAAAAAAGATTGTTATCCACTCTCACTCATCTCCAACCTACTGGACTCACCTCACAAAGCTCAGGTCTACTCAAAGATAGATCTTCACCATGCTTACTATTTGGTTTGCATCACTGATGGTGATAAATAGAAGACTGCCTTTAAGATATATTATGAATCATTTGAATGGTTTGTAATGCTCTTCAGTCTTACCAATGCTCCTGTGGCTTTCCAGCAATTCATGAACGACATTTTCTCTGATCTCTTGGATGTCTGTGTCATGATCTATCTGGATGATATACTTATCTACTCAAATAACATGTCCAAGCATCACTGGTATGTAAAAGAAGTACTCAAGCATTTCCACAAGGCTGGTCTTTATGCCAAAGCAGAGAAATGTGAATTCCACTCCAAGTCAGTAGAGTATCTGGAATACATCCTTTCTCCTTCTGGCCTCACCATGTCCGATGACAAGATAAAGATTATTCAAGACTGGCCAGAATCCAAGAAAGTCAAGGACATTCAATCCTTCTTAGATTTTGCAAACTTTTACTACCAGTTCATCTTTAACTACTCAGACATTGTCATTCCATTGATATACCTCACCCAGAAGGATATTCCTTGGAAGTTTGACTCCTTCTGTCAAGATACTTTCAACTCTCTCAAGAAAGCATTTATCTCCACACCTATCCTCACTCATTGGATTCCCGATGCTCAACTCATTGTGGAAACTGATGCCTCAGACTATGCTCTCGCTGCAATCCTCTCCATTATTAATGAAGATAATGAAGTTCATCCAGTTGCCTTTCACTCTCACACTTTTATTGCAGTAGAGTTAAACTACAATACAAATGACAAGGAATTGCTTGCCATCTTTGAAGCCTTCAAGATTTGGTGACACTATTTGGAAGGTCTGGCCTATCCTATTGATGTTGTTACAAATTATAAGAACCTTGAGTATTTTTCTACTACCAAGGTATTAACCCAGAGGCAAGCACAGTGGTCTGAGTACCTTTTCCAGTTCAACCTTGTCATCAGGTTCTGCCCTGGCTGTCTTGGCACCAAACTGGATACTCTCACTAAACAATGGAATGTTTATCCTAAAGGGGGGAATACTGGCTATACCACAGTCAACCCTCACAACTTCAAGCCCATCTTTACTCAAGAACAACTTGCAGCCTCTATACAAGCCACTGTCCTTCTTTTTCCTTCTCTCCATGCAGCTACAGTTGTGGATCTGGACATCCTACATCAAGACATCCTATCGGCTCTCCCTAGTGACCTAATTGCTACAAAAAACATCTTTGCAGATAGCTGGTGGTCTATGGACCCAAATGGTCTACTTCTCCTCAACAACAGAATTTATGTACCATCTGCTGGTAATCTCTGCACATGCATTCTCCAGTACAATCATGATCACATCCTTGCTGGACATTTTGGTCAAAATAAAACACTGGAATTAGTCTGCCACAGATACTCCTGGCCTAGCCTCCATGCTGATGTACAACAATTTTGCAAGTCCTGTGTCACTTGTATGCAATCCAAGCTACAACATTACAAGCTCTATGGATCTCTCAAACAACTCCCCATCCCTGAATGACCATGGAATTCTATTTCTATGGATTTCATCAAGAAACTTCTGTCATCCTCTGGGTTTGACACTATCTTGGTTATAGTTGACTAGCTTATCAAGCAGATGATCTTTATCTCTGCCCATGACACCATTACGTCCGCAGACTTAGCACATCTATTTGTTCTTTATGTGTTTTCCAAACACAGCATTCCTTCCCATGTCACCTTTGACAGAAGCTTGGAGTTTGTGTCAAACTTTTTTTGATCTTTAGGCACTGCTTTCAATATGCGGCTTCACTTCACTTTAGGCTATCACCCTGAAGGTGATGGACAAACCAAATGCACAAATCAGACACTTGAGCAATACCTCCATGTTTATTGTAACTACCAGCAAGACAATTGGTTTGAACTCCTATCTTTCATAGAGTTTGCCTACAATAATGCTCTGAGTGCTACTACCGGTGTTTCTCCATTCTTTGCTAATAAGGGATATCATCTGAACATTACTGTTCACCCTAAATGCGATATTGCTTCCTCCTGAGCCTACGACTTTGCTATAGATCTCAATGATTTACAGAGTACCCTCAAAGCTGAAATCTCCATGGCCCAACAGCGTTATCAGAAATCTGCTGATGTGCGACTTTTCCCTACTTCTAATTTCAAAGTAGGTGACAAAGTTTTTGTCAAGACTTAGTTCTTCCGAACCACCCAGCCTTTAAAGAAACTCTCCAAAAAATATCTCAGACCCTACAAAATTATCTCTCAGCCTGGCACTCTATTGTTTACTCTCTGTCCATCCAGTCTTCCATGTGTCCATGCTCGAACCCATCACATCTAACACTTTCTCTGAGAGAATATAGCCAGCCCCCATTCCAGTCATAATTGACGGGGAACCCAAATATGAAATTTCTCGGATAGTGGATTTTAAAATTTATTGCCGACAGGCATGTAAACTCCTGTACAAGATGATTTGGTTAGGTATGAAGACACTGGAGACAAATCCAAATGGATCTCCGCATCCGAACTCTCTCATGCTGCCGACTTGGTATTTAATTTCCACATTGCATATCCTGCCAAGCCTGGGCCTCTCCCATTGTCCTGATCATACTGTTGCAGTTGTCCCCTGCCTTCATACATTCCCAACAGGAATTTTCCTTCATTAATTTCTTAGTATATTCTGTCCACTTATTTTCATTAACCCTCAGCTTCCATGCACTTTTTGGGGCTTCTTCTCAAAACTTCAAACTTCTTTTCATTTTAATTCTTGTTTTTCTTACTCATACATTTAATTTACAGAAAACAAAAATTCTATTAAAGAATAAAACAAAACTAGTATACTAATAGGAGGCAGACAATGGAGTCCTCTCCTCCTGACTTTTTCCAGGGCCATCCTCAGACCCCTTCACATCACCTTTGCTTTCCTCCTTTCCAACTTCTCCTTCCAAACCCTATCTCCACTCCATTACAGCCCCAATTCTCTCTAATTGGGCCATGTTCCTCTTTTAGCCCTCCACCAAGTTCCAGAGGGACTTCCTAACTCCTTGGTACTCCTCCATGAGTTTCTGGAGTGCCTTTTCGATGGCACTTAGAACCCCACCATAAGTGGAGATCATGGCCGGGATGTTGGTATTAGTATAGAGTACACACTGCTACTTGAGTGTGATGCACCTGGCACAAGCAAGAGAGCAGCTATGAAGAAGAAAATTATTAATTACTCACCTTGAGGGGTGCACCAGGCAATTCTGCTTAGCGCACACATACCTCTCACAGGAGTTAGAACTCCCCATCTTGACTATAGCACCTCCGTAGTACTTCCCCCTAGCTTTCTTGGAGGGCCATTGCCCCTCCTTATCTCTAGCAGCGACCTCTTTTTGCTTGGACCTCATGACCTGGGATCCTTCAGCCTTCTCCAATAGGGTGGCCTCTTTCTCTAGCATCTTATCTTGAAGTCACTAGAGGTACTCCATTGTTCTCTTCTTTCTCTTCTCCTCCTCTACAACCCTCTTCCTTGGCTTTGGCTTCTGCTTCTCTCCTAGCTTTCTGAGCCGCACACTCTGCATGATGGGCTTTCACTACCTCTTACAGTCGAAGGAGGGACTGCTGCTCCTCCTCATGCCATCATTGCATCTCACGGTGCTACTTCTCAAGCATTTCAGCATTGTTTTGGGAAATATTGGAATGGATGGGGAAAGATATGGTAATACAAAAACAAGAGCAAAAAACTTCTCTCTTCATTTATGTATTGTTGACCTAGGTACCATCATGGGGTTTTCAGCTAAACCCAATTGAACTCTGAAGGCTCAGTCCTAAGGGAGGAATACTGTCATATGCAAGTCTACTCATCCAGAAATACATCTCTACAGTGAAGTCACCTCCAAATCATACAAGCCCATCTTCCACAGTGGCCACCTTTCTCACAACATATCTTATGGCGGTGCTGCAATCATCCAGATATTCTGTCTTTCATAGCGGGGATACTCCTATCCAACTCAGTCTTCCATGACAGAGTTACTCCTGTCAGTGTTTCAACACTGAAACCCCAAGCATCTCCTAAACTATCAGTTTGTATATAAGACTAGTAGTTACATTGTAATTTGCTAGTCTGATAATTAACAAAGATAACCTCTTATTGAACTTGATTTCCGGTGTTCAACAGCAACACACCATTCAGCACTCACTCCCATCTCAAACTTCTTTCCAACATCCAAAGTTACAACCATGTAGCAGGCAGATGGTGCAACACATAAGCTGAAGCTAAGGTCATTCTACAAGTCTGCTCATCTCTGAGTCTATTCTGTGGACTTCCACCCCGGTATGAACCACATCTGACACAATGCCAAACAACATAATTCCAGACCCAGGATAGTTTGATAGAGATAGAACAAAGTTTGAAGACTGGTAGAGAAGAATTAAACTATTCCTCAAGAGCAACAAAGTAGTTGTAGCAGATGATAAGATCACCATAGTGCTAGTCCGACTTAGAGGGGGTATAGCAGGAATTTATGTACAGAGAAAAATAAACAAGTTGGAAGAGACAGAAGACACCCAAGACTGGGAAGAATTCATCAGGGAAATCAAAACAGCATTCAGTAACAAGAACAAAGCAGCAGATGCAGAATGGAAGATTGAAACATTCCAACAGGGCAAGAAACATATTGCCAATTTTATGATCAAATTTAATACATTAGCCATGAAGGCAGAAACTGATAATATGCATACCATATTCTTATTAAAAAAGAACGTACAAGCAGATATTATCAAGACCATACTATGATATCCACCGATGGTAGCACCTGAGACACTTAAAGAATAAAAAGTAGTAATCATCTCAGTAAGACAGGGGTATGAATCTACAGAAAGTCAAAATGACTATAAAACAAGTACCAGAACAATGTTTGGAAGATGAAAAATACCCATGGATATTGGGAAAGCTCAGGACAGCTTTGATGGAAATGGAAGACCAAGATGTTTCAACTGCAATGTATATGGACATATGGCAAGAGAATGCAGAAAACCAAAGAAGAATAAAGAGATGAGGAAATGCTACAAATATGACAAAGTAGGACACCTAGCAAAAGACTGCAGGTCCAAACAGAAGATGGAGATCAGGAAAAGCCAGGAGGAGACAGATGAATCAGATAAAGAAGAAGATGAGAAGAAGGGTTTTGTCAAAAGTTCAGAGTAAACATGATACAACAAATCTTTGTACATAATAAAGCTCAAAATCAATATATTATTCCAAACTGAAGGAACAACAAAGCAAGGAAGCTAAATATGCAAACCAATATCAAGATAAAGACAGGGAAGAAGTTACAATTACAAGTATTGGTGGATTCTGGTTGTACTCATACTAGGATCAATAAACAACTAGTTAAAAAAGAAATAATTAAGATGGAACCTGTGGACAGATCATTTGAAGTCTTCAATGCAGATGGGACAAAGAATAGAGAAGTTACTTGAATGGCGCTATTGGAAGTAGAGATCAACAGACACAAGGAAAGAATTGACATAGTGGCCATGGATTTAAACGGCACTGACATGTTTTTGGGACACAACCCAGAAGTAGACTGGAACAAAGGAACAATATAATTTATGAGATGTCCAAGAATATATAGAACAAGTCATCAGGACATATCTTTTATACCTAGAAATCAAAGAATAAAGGCAACAAATGACAATAACAAAGGACAACAAGAAATAAGAAAGGAACCAGATCCAATAAATCCAGAAGATCTTCCAGACTATATTTGATCTTTTACACATCTTTTTAACAAGAAGAAATTCGAAAGGCTACCAGAAAGACAAGAATGGGACTATGAAATCAACCTAACAGAGGAAGCACCTAGAGAACTCAATGCAAAAGCCTATGCCATGACAATAAAAGAAGATGAAGCATTGAATTAATGGTTGGATGAACAATTGAAAGCAGAATTAATCAAGGAATTGAAGTCAAGATATACAGCATCTTGTTTTTATATTCCAAAGAAAGACAGATCCTTATGGTTAGTTCAAGACTATTAGAAGTTAAATCAAGTTACCATCAAGGACAAAATCCCACTACCATTAATTAGAGAAGTTATTGACAAACTAAAGGAAGCCAAATACTTCAACAAGTTGGATTTAATTTGGGAATATAACAACATTCAGATAAAGGAAGGAGATGAATGGAAAGCAGCCTTTTTAATGAATAAAGGACTATTTGAACCTCAAGTGATGTACTTCAGATTGTGCAACTCTCCAGGAACATTTCAACAGATGATGAACAGTATATTCCAAGAACTACTATATGAAGAAGTATTGGTGAATTATATAGATGACTTTGTAATACCAGCAAAGGACATGAAGGAACTTGAAGAAAGGACAATCCAATTCCTCAAAATTCAAAAAGACATAATCTATATTTCAAACAACTAAAATGTGATTTCAACATGAAGGAAATATCCATTCTAGAAGTAGTTGTTAGAAGAGAACAAGTTCAAATGGAAACTAACAAAATCAAGGCAATCAAGGAATGGAAAGCCTCTACCAAGATAAATGAAGTGGAAAGCTTTCTAAGGTTTGCCAACTTCTACAGACAGTTTATAAAGAACTTCAGTCATATGGCAAGATCTCTCAATAAATTAAAAGGCAAAAAAGAGTGGAAATGGGGAGAAGAACAACAGAAGGCATTCAAGGAATTAAAGAAGAAGATAATAAGTCAACTAGTTCTTGCTTTTCTGAAAAGAAAGGGAAATTTTTGAGTGGAAACCAATGCATTAGGACATGCAATAGGAGGAGTCTTATCACAAGAACAGGATGGCAAATAGAAACCTATCGCATTCCTATCAAGAATAATGCAACAGACAGAACAAAACTACAAGATATATAACAAGGAATTACTTGTAGTAGTGGAAGCCATTACAAAATGGAGACAATACTTATTAGATGCCACAGAGACATTTGAAGTCTGGACAGATCATGAAAATCTTAAGTATTTCTGAGAGCCACACAAGCTTAATGGATGACAAGCAAGGTAGTATTTGAAATTATAAGACTATGATTTTGTATTATAACATATCTCTGAGAAGACAAACATGAAAGCTGACATTTTATCAAGGAAGGATCACATTGACACCATGAAAGACAATAAAGATGTATAGATGCTCAAGGATAAAATATGGACAAGGAGACTAATCATGGCAGAAATCAAGATGATATGAAGAAACCAGATAGTAGAAGAAACTACTATATTGAAAGAGATATAATAGAATGGAATGAAAGAACAGAAAGTGCGCAAGAAGCTGGAAAAGAAAGATAGACAAGCATATAGAATTGTCTATGTAGATAGGAGAATCTATGTACCAAACAGCCAGAAAGTCAGAGAAAATATACTTCAAGAAAACTATGAACTAGTAGACATAGGACATCCAGGACAACAACAGATGATAGATCTAATCAAAAGAAACTACTGGTGGCCAGGAATCAAGAATGATGTTAAAAAATATGTTCAAGAATGCTTCAAATATCAACAGAACAAAGTATAACACATGAAGAAGACAGGAGAATTACATCCTTTGAAAACACCAGAAGGCCCATGGAAAGAAATAAGTATTGACATTATTGGTCCATTACCAAAATCCAATGAAAAGGACACAATTGTAGTGATTGTGGATAGGTTTACAAAGATGATTCAGCTCAAGGCAACAACAACAAATGTGTCATTGGAGGAGATTGCAAAAATTTACTGAAATGAAATATGGAAATTACATGGGGTTCCAAGAACTATTCTTAGTGATAGAGGACCTCAATTTACATTAAGGTTTATGGAAGATCTTACAAAGGCATTAGAAACACAACAAATGCTATTGACTGCATATCACCCTCAAACAGACAGACAGACAAAGCAAATCAACCAAGAGATTGGTACCTTCTTAAGACACTATGTCAACTATCAACAAGATAACTGGATGGAATAGCTAGCAGTGGCATAATTCCAATATAACAACAAGAAACATGCAGTAACAGGACACACTCCATTTGAACTTAACTTTGGATGACATCCATGGAAAGAGGACTTAACTATACAAATGGAATTTCCAAAACTAGAAGAATTCTTGATTGGTTTACAGAAAAGTTGGGAAAAGGCAACCAAAGCAATGGATATGGCCAAAGAAACAATGAAGAGACAGTTTGATAAGAAAAGGCAAAATCTACAAGAACTGAAGAAAGGAGATAATGTATGGTTGAAAGTTAAAAATATTTATTCGAACAGACCCTCAAAGAAGCTAGATGTTATGGGACACTTTGGACAATTTTTATTTTCTTTTTCTTTTATTTTCTGACTTTATAGGGATTTTGTTTTCTTTTTCTTTTCTTTTGGACAATGAAAAGGCACATGACAAGAAGGTCACATGACAGGTCACATGATGTGACGTCATAGGCATAGAACCTGGTGGAAGAATCTAGAAGGTGACGTCAGGGCACATGAAGTATGCATGGTGGCCTTGAGTAAGAAGTGAAGCGAGCATGAGGTTGAAGCATGGACTATAGGGCAGGTTTAATTATTAGTAGCATGGACCATGAACTATTTGTATAAATAGGACCTTAATTAAGAAGAGGCTCCTTGTCAAGTTCTCTTGTAAATTCCTACATTATACTTCTTCTTTGAGGTTTACTTATTAGTGAGATCATTGGACGTTGTGTCTAGTGGTTGCCACAACACTAGACTAGAAAAGATATGGGCCTTTTAAAATTCTAAAGGTGATTGGTCAAGGAGCATTTCAACTTGAACTTCCAAAAGGACAGATAATCCACAATGTATTCAATGAAGACCTGTTAACACAATGTAAAGAACCACAATACAAAGGTCAGCATATGGATCTAGCACCATTACCAGACATCATCAATGAAGAAGAAGAGTATGAAGTAGAAGAAATCAGAAAGCATCAGAAGAAGGGACAGGGAACTCAATACCTGGTTCATTGGAAAGAATATAGGAACAAACATAATCAATGGATATTGAAAATGGGGTTGCCTCATGCAAAAGGGGTAATTAAAGACTATTAGACAAGAATTTTGAGTCGAAATCTATAAAAGAGGAGGTAAAATACATTTTCAACAATTCAGAACTCAACTTTCAAACTAACTCTCAAATGAAATGTCTTACCAAACTACACCCACTTCTCTTAATCCATACATCACCTGAAAACTTAACAATATGGATGAAGCTAAGATGTTGAAAGAAGAAAGATGTCAAGTTTACAAATGATAAACTTAGTTTCTCTCTATTTTATTTTTCATTTTCATTTTATTTTCATTTTATTTTCTTATTTTTCTAGAACAACTAGGGTTAGGGTCAGAAGTGATTGGTCACACTGTCACATCAGTCACAATCTGATGGTGTGGTCACAACATTGGTCATGAAACTTGGAAGAATAAAGTAGAAGGTCTTAGAACAAATGATGTTCTACACATGGTCATTTAGGGTGGGGTACACAATAGTGAGCACAGACTATTGGTAGTAGTATAAAAGATAAACTAGTTTGTAAAGAGATCTCTATCAAGTTCTCTTGTATTACTCAATACAAGAGTTGTTCTTTTATCCCTCTCTTAGAATTTAAGATCATAACAAAAGAAAAGATTAGATGAGAACATACTACAAAATGTTGAAAGGAATAGAGGTGATGATAGATGTGCAAAGACGAGTTAAGGATATAATGAAGATAGCAAAAGAGGCCAAAACAACAATTGCAGAGATGGAGGGAGCCATTCTGGAAGCTAGCATCAACAACTGAGTCACAAATGCAACAAACATTGCAGGAGTATTGGAAGACTTGAGATACCTAGTTCAAAGCAATATGGAGAATTGGGTCTTTCAAATTCAAAGAATGCTAGCAGATGAATTGGATGCTTACAGAGAAAAAGGAAACAAATACATGGACAATAATATTCGAGAAATACAAGATTTATACAAGGAAGAAGTAGTAAAAGGAGAAGAAGAAAGGATCAAAGATGAAGAAGTAATCTTAATCAAGCCCTACGAGGTTTCCGAATCTACATTGACATCATCATTATCCTAGACAAGTTTTATAACAGATGAAGTTAAAAATCTCTTCAAGTACATGAAGTTTGTTTGGGCTCCCACACAAACAAGGATTTTCAGACTGCTACCATATTACCAAGCCCTCAAATCTAGAGGTGAACAAGACCCCAAATTCTTTAAAGAAGTTGTAATCACTCTAATGGACAAAAAACATAATACTGAAACATCAAGAAATGGCTATCCAATTGTCATGTTTCAGGGAGGTCCACCTCATAAACCATATTTTATTGTGGTCAACAACAGGGGACAAGTGCTCATTGGCCCTAACAAGAAAATAGTGGCAACCTTTGTGGTAGGAGAATTAGAAGTTCTAATCTAATTCATAAGGACATGAATGCTAAAACAGGGGTATTGTTACAATCAATGCCTCATGCATACGACATGAACTAGAGTTAAGGGTAATGATGACATGATCAGCTGTGCCACAACTATCTCAGTCAGCATCTCATATAGTAGGTGCTATGTTCTTACTTCTACCTCATGTATGATGACTTGATTATATCATATACTCCAAACCTTATTCTCATGGGCTATTAGTATATATAGAAAGTAGATATTGTATTATATCTTTATGCTTTACCAATTGCATCTACTCTTACCTCCTTCTCAAGTCTTTGCCTTAGTTGCAACCTGAGCCAAGTCTAAAGTTGTAACAAAGCTGTATTTACTCACTTCTTCATTCCCATCTTGTTATCACTTCTTATTCTTTATTTCATATTCTATTATTCCACAGCTCTGTTATTTTTATAGTCTCTATAGTTACATCTGACTTATCTTCATTACTATGTAAATAGGTATATACTCAAACAT
>Ga0157364_1005108_pt1 | contig 13276 bp, 6 predicted proteins | sample AttsexASBM2_FD_111476 | JGI IMG/M metagenome (GOLD analysis project Ga0157364, IMG submission 111476) | Fungus gardens microbial communities from leaf cutter ant in Ribeirão Preto, State of São Paulo, Brazil - Atta sexdens ASBM2 | ecosystem: Host-associated > Fungi > Mycelium > Unclassified ... | reverse complement strand
TTGGGGGGGGGGGGGGGGGGGGGGGGGGGGGAGGGGTAAGGGGAAGGGGGGGAAAGGGGGGGGGGTGGGGGGGGGAGAGGGAGGCAATGAACCAAGCTCTGTAGTAATTAACGGTTTAAATTGGATCTCAGTTGAGCGGCTTATTGGCGATTGTCGACCACCCGAAGACGGCGTAGAACAAAATTGCGAACAAAATTGCCTCGGGCTCGAGAGGGTGGTGACTTGCCGCACGGTGGGTGTGCGCGCTACGTGGCCTAGGTGGGGACAGGATGAGGTACTCAGAGGGGTAGTATTGTTGAACTGTCTTGAGGATTGTCCTCGTGTTGACAAAGCGCCTCATTTAGCGTCGCGGAGAAGAGATTGCGAGAGTGATCGAAGGCATCGGCGGCGAATATCGATTTCGTCGATGGGCAAGGATTGGTGTAATCGATGCAAATTTTATTTTTTTTTTCCCTTTTCAATACCTCTCTCTCTCTCTTTCTCTCTCTCTCTCTTCCTCGAATTAATGTCGACATATTTCCGCGAACTCGCTGTATTGATCGGCATTAATTTATTTTCGAGCTAACGAACAATCGGAGATCCACGTCGATTCAGCTACGGGCGGCTGGCCCGGAGGAGAGAAGCGGCTCGGCCGCCGTCGTAGTGCGCCCAGGCCGCGCATCTGCCTGTAATCCGCAGTGAGACCGTTCGTTGTTTCGCTGATCCCCGCATTGTGACGTCGCTTGTATACCGCATTGTTCCGCGCTCCGGCGCCCATTGTCCGTGGATTGTGTACACCTAACGGCGCTGCGTGCCCCGGCCGCTGCACTGGGCGCTTCTCTTCCCCCCCCCTCCCCCTCCCCCTTCGGCCCTGCACTTCTTTTTTCGTTTCTCCGCGCTCTATCATACACTTTGATCGCAAAGTATCGCGAAACATTGGTCTTTATGGGTGTATCCAGTATTTTATAGGGGGAAAGGAAAAGCAAAAAATTTTTTAAATACTTATAATTATATTAATATTAAAGTCAATCTTGGAGGATCTTTAGCGAACTTTCATACAGATAATATGACCATCCCAATGAGCATTTAACTTTTTATTGTAAAAATAAGTTTAATTATTTCTCCTTGTCAAATTTTAGAGAGAAAGAGCAAACATCCCTTCTATTGTCCTTCCTTCGTACGTCAACGTTGATCTTCCCTTCGAACACAAATACGAATTTTCGCGTCTGTAGACTGTCAGAATTCTAATCTTGTTAGGATAACAGTAGAGCTCTCTTTAAATACGTCCTGTTTCGCAACTGCGATTCGTTGTTCCAAGTAACAAAGTTATGTATTAATAATCGGGCATCAATGGCTGTTGGCAAACACGGATGCGGAAACACTTTGGGTCCTCTTTCTCCCACGCGAGCGGGGACGATTGCGCTACTCGTCAGGCACGACGCGCGACAACGCCGCGACAATAGCCGACTTGAAATCGGATATAACACGGGGTAAGAAGACTCGCGACGGCAAACAGCGGGCGGACACAGCGAACCGAATACTGCAAATACAGCGGGTGGGTGCGTTATTCCCACTGTATCGAGCGGCGACAATGGGAGACAAACTGCATGCTTGTTCGCCCGGTAATACCTCGTTGGGTCGCCGAACAGAGCCCATTCCCCATTGTCGATGCATCACCGGTCTCTATGTGCGTATATGTATACCCATAGACGCTCCGCGCGCCCGTACATTTCGAGTAGATACGCGCGGACAATGCCATTAATCCGTGATTGTTGTTGGTGTGGATATTAGCGGAGGTCGGGGGGAGAGGCCGCGCCACCAGCTCCATGATGCTGGAATCGGCGGCCGGCTATGATCTTTCGGATTCTTCAGGAACCGGCTCCGTTTGGACCGCCTTTGCCAATCCTTAATCGTTTAATTTCCTTTGTAATGAATAATTCAGCTGAATAAACGTAAATAATCGAGCAGGAAAGAGAAAAAAAGCAAATTTAGGAGTGGAATGGACAGAGAGAAATAGACAGTTAATAAATTAGCAAGTCGAACGACAACAGATTAGTCCTAGTCATACGAAAACATTTATTTCAAGCTCGAGGAATTACAAAAAGCAAATTTTATTTTTATAGTTATAGTTTTTAATAGTATAAGTTATATATATAAATTTATATTATTTATATTATTATGAGATAGAGGAATGTAAAAATAATGAACTTTAATATTTTTGGATAATTCTTTTACTTTCCTTTTCCAAAGGTTTTTAAGATGCGTAAAAGTATTGTGGTCTAAAAGTTAACTTGCCACTGCAGTACAGAAATACTGAATACTAACAGAATTAAGTCAATCTAAGAGAAAGAAAAAACTACCGTATAGGTCTCTGATACTTTGATGTTCCGATATATCTCTCATCTTTTCCGACGCATCATCTTCTTCCACGCCCAATCTTCCTTTATATCAGCCTTTGCCCTCTCCCCCTCCCGCTCTTCGATTCCCGCGCTTATTTATCCGGTGCATTCATCTTTGTGGGATTGAGAGAGGTGTCCCGAGGTGAAACGAACTCCTCTCGGGCTGAGTGGATCAGTCCAGACTATTTAGTGGCTCCTAATCGTTCCGAATCGGGACACAATGGTCGTGCACGCATCGTGCGACACATGTCCTTTTGTCGATGCACGATAGCGACGCACCCCTCCTCTCACTTGCCTGGCTCCTGACCATTGGCAACTGGATAAGACAGCGTGATTCAATCGAGTGGAAGTTCAGGATGGGTCCAGGACACGGTAGCGATTATTGTCTCCTGACGGGATACCGGAATGCGCACTGAGCCGGTTACCTATGAATTTTTTACGACTATCGACTGCTGCATAGTTGCATTGAGGGACCGGTTTGATTCGAATGAGACTGTACAAGAATCGTTATTGTCACCTTTTTCATGCTTGATTAAGCATACAAACAACACGTGTTTACGAAGTTTTAATAATTATATTTAATTTGTATTGATAATTTCTGCCTTAATTTTTAAATTTTAATTTAATTCTGATTATTCTATAAATAATAATATAAATTCTAATATATATATATATATATATTGCAACGTTAATAATATTACATATTATATTCTTAAATTATTATGAATTACAGATATGGATATAGGCGTATTATGACAGATGGTTTTTCGCTTATAAAAATTTGGAATTAAATATTTTTCTATACATAATTGTAAAATGTAATGAATATGTAATGCACAAATAACGATATGGAAAATTAGTTTGAAATAGAAGAAGTTAATTATTATATGCATTGCTGCACTTAAAAAACTTTTAAAAGTTTAATCATTTAACTTAATTAGATTTCTTTTCTTTGAAATTTAGATTCTGGATGCCAATTATGAATCGAATAATCGATTATACTTTGAAACTCGGCAATAAGCAATCGAATGAATCGATATAGACTGTTAATATGAAATTTTGCGCGGCTGATACCAAGTCGAGTTTCCCTTCTCCGGCCCGCCCCGGCACGACGGGACCCTGAAATATTCGCGAATGCATAAAGACGTGAAATATGGCCACATGAATCAGCTGGTCCTCCTGCGGAGTGAACGGGTCCGCAGGAGGGTTTGACAATATCCTCGCGGCGGCATTCTGCGCGGATTAGCGCCTCGAGGTTTTATGGGCCATTTTGTTTATGCACGGACGGGGCAAGGTTGCCCCGTCGCGCACACACGCGAACACGCGTGCACGTCTGCGGACAGCGGACATCGCGTGGTCGTCGTCGTCTTCTTTGGTGCCTCTTGTCCTCGAGAAGTCTCCGCGAAACCATCGCGAGGATTTAATGACACGTTTGTTTGCGAGACTTGATCGTATTAACACCTCCGTCTCTCCGTTAGGGAATCCTATTGCCCTAACTTGATTAGGAAACGGCACTTCTTGGAAGACGGAGGTATTCTCTCTTTCTTTCTCAAAGGCAGAGGAAGCTATATAATTTATTAGCACCACATAGTTAAGAACAATTTGAATTGGAGTTAGTAATTGATTAGTATTAAAAGAACATTCATGTCTGCGTACTTTTTTTAAAAATAATAATAATAAATAAATTTGAAGGTTAATGAGAGTTAGCGCGGAAGGAGTTGCGCATAGTTATTGATAAGTAAAAATTACTTCTTCATAACTTGATGTCTTCTTTATTTTAAAATCTTATATGAGGATGATTACAAAGCGAGTCGAAACATTCAAAATTTTGAAATAAAGAAGAAGAATCAAGTTATAAAGAAGTAATTTTTACTTATCAATAACTGTGCGCAACTCCTTCCGCGCTGACTCTCATTAGCCTTTAAATTATTATTATTATTTTAAATACAGAGAATACGATTTAATCATTATATTCTTTTTTTTTTAATTGCGTCTTTAAATGAATGTCTTAATACTTAAAAGCATTCAGATATTTAAATCTTCTATAAATAGCATATATGCAATTCAACATAAAAGTCAAGGTAAATAATGTTGAAAACATCTCGCTTTAAATATATATTAATAATCCGCAGAGAAAGACATACATTTTATTTTTGCCGATGTTATTTCGTTTTCATAATTATGTACATATTTCCTAACTCTACAGAAATTCTCTGAAAATGCGAATGATGTGTCAAGCCAGCTTGTAAATAGCGTCGTGTATACGCTTTGTACGTCGCACAAGAGCGGTTAATCTCTAGGACTGGTTTGGACAATGACAGGTGCATAATTTTCTATTTAACATCAATGGATAGCCGATGACACATTATACATTAACACGAATCGTCCGGATTAGATTATCGCGTATTAGAAATTATGCGGCTCGTAGGTTGAGGAAAATGTAAATGAAAACAAGAGCTCCCTCTCTCTCTCTCTCTCTCTCTCTCTCTCTCGAGACTGCGATCTATACGTGGAACGAAATTAATTTCGTACGCTTATAAACGCGCCCGAGAAGTGTCCCTTTGATGAGCGGGGGAAGGGCCTTCGCAGAGTCATCCGCTCTAATGTAATTCTCACCAACGTGTAAAATTCGTCACGTACTAATGGTGACTGGAGGAGCCCGTGGGATTTCGTGTATCCACAACGAATTCCATAACCAGAGGTTGAGGGTTCCAACGCAACGAAATTCATCACAAAGTCATGAAAGTTCCAAGTTACAAGAACGTGTATATTTTAAAATTTTACCAGAAATTACTGTCGAAATTCTTTTTATTAAATTATTGTTATTGTCAGATATATATAGTTTTGGTCACAAATGCATCTTTTATTAAGCATTATTCAAAGTTTTAGCCTAAAAATTGATTTGTAGTATTTGTTGTAAATTATCTTTTGCTTCAAGGAGTCTTTAAATTCATGTATAATGCCGAGAACCAATAGATAACAATACCAGTAAAAAAATTCCAGAGAAAAAGACATAAGTGCCTAATATTTTTAGTCAAAACTGTATCACATACACAGATTTATATCTAAATTCTAAGCAGAATCGTAAGGCTTGTAACACATTTCTGTAAGAATTTTTAAATGCTTATACCTTTGTGGTAATATTTTTACAGACAGCTTTTTACTAGTCATAAAATTTACAAGAAATCGTAAATATTTACGAATCGTACATCTTACGATACATACGCATAAAATACTAGTCTCATAAGTTCTTACAAGTCTTTTATGAGAATACGTTATGAGTCTTGCGATTCTTTAGAATTGACTCATTGACTAATTTCACAAATTTAATTTAGTTTTTAATACGAAAGAATCCATGATTCAATTTAATCGAAATTACAAAATAGCATAAAACAATAGCGTAAAACATTTGTACGTAAAGAACAAACGTGATGACATTTTTTAGATTTCTGGATTTAAAATACGGTTAAGAATTAAAACAATAAAAATTTAACATTATAGTTTCTGTATTTTAATAAAGTTCTTATTTTTTTAAATTCGAAAAGAGCAATAATGGATATTATACAACAAGATTAATAAATTAAATTTATGTTATAACAAAGTATGAAAACAAATACGTTTCGACTCTATATATTCATCAGATTGATTAAAAGCAAAATATAGTACAATAATAAATAATAAGGAGAATTAAGAGAGTTTTAAGCGGTAATTAAATAAATTGAATAAAATATAAGTGGAAAATACAAAGAGCAATATGTCAAAAAGAATAAAAATAAAAAAAGATAAGAGGCCACGCGAAATGTTAGACACATAATAAATTATAAAATATAACAATTATACATCATGTCAAACAATAGTTTAGCACATTTTCGAAAGTCAATGCAAGTAAAAGCTTGTTGATAATAAATTCGGTTAGAAGCGAGAATCCTTTTCAGTCTAAAAATAGAGAAAATGTTAAAAAAATCAAGATGATATAAAGAGAAAAAATTGTCAAGAATTTTTAAAAATATGTCTGGTAGTATTATGGCATCTTAACGAAAAGATACTTAATTTATTAATTTTCATTTTTGGCCGCTATCCTTATTTATCTTTGCAAATTTATAAGCTTTATATTTTTTTATGTCGGATATTCTTAATTTATAAGCCTTATATTTTTTTATGTCGAATATTCTTAATTTCACACAGATCTATCATTCTCAATTTAAGGTTCATGAATTTATATGATTCTTTCGTATTCTTGTTTTATAATCGCATTATTGCATCTCAATGTTAAAAGCATAACTCGTACTATCAATACAACTCTTCAGCTCTATATCACTTTTGATCAATAATATCATATATTCTACGGTCTATCGCATAACAATATTCATCATGTAAAAGTCTTTCTTTAGGCTCGCGAGAGTTGCAGTAGAAAATGTCAATCGCTAAAACGGACAACTCCTCTCGTAGAAAAGAATCAAATGACATGTGCAAGGTTGGAATAAACAGACGGATGGCGGTGAAGTTAATGAAAATATTTGTCCAAAAAGGAACATACTGATCAATTGCTACAATTCCCCGGTTCTCTCTATCTCTCTTTCTCTTTCTCTCTTTCCCGAATGTCAGAGGCGAAGGCAAGACCGAGAAATCTTTTGTTGTCATCAGGCAAACATAAGACGGGAGCTCTCTCGGCGAGCGTTCCGGGCGCTAAGTGGAAGAATCATCGCGAGGGATCCTGCGCGCGGCTGGACCGACGTTCTAATGGTCATTATCATTAACAAACATTCTCGACGTGCCACTTGTTTGCACAGTCACGCGAGCACCGAGCTTCAGTAGCGCGACCGGCTCCCAGCAGCTGCTTTTGTAAACCCATCTCAGCTAACTAAGATCACGTTGCACCGACAGTTTGCGTAAACTAATCACAGATGATCCGCCTTTTTTCCCGTATTAATCCCCTCAAAATACTCGCGGAGAAAATAGCGGCGTACACCGATATAGATTCGTAAACGGCTGTCATTAAACATGCTGTCCATTTAGGCCCGGTTTTCCTAATATAAGACAAAGATTTGCTTGATTAACTTTTTAAATTAATTTTTTAATAGAATTACTTTATTCGCGGTTTAACTTACTGCTTATCTTTTTTTTTTAATTCTTAGAATTATTGTTTCAAATTTACGCAAGATTTCGATATATATAATTTTATAAATGACGTGTTTTCCTATCGACGGATATATATTTCTTTTTATTAAAAAGATTTTTTTACAGAAAGATGATAAAATATTTATTGCCATATTTATCGTTTTACAATTGCTAAAAAAAATGTTAATTTTATGATGTATTTTATTTGCAAGAAACAAAGTGAAGAAGATGATTCGATGTTTATGATCGTCAATATGTTTTTGTTATTTTTTTTATTTATGCAGAAGTAAAATTATAATTAAAACTAAAGTTATTACGTAAGCCTATAGTCATCGATTTGAGATGCTTTTCCTTTCATGAATTCAAAAGAATTTCATGGACAGTCAAGCTAAAAAGAAGTCTTCTAAGGATTGTATTATCCATCTAAAAAAAGAAAAAACGACCCTTTTGTAAAAAAAACATCAACTGTTTCTTTAAACAGGTGTAAATCATTTTTTAGAAATAGATGATGTAATTGAATTATTTTTTTATTTACACAGAGGTAAAATTATAAATTAAAACTGAAATTATTAAGTCTACAGTTATTGATATTCAGATGCTTTTCCTTTCATGAATTCATGAACGAATTTCATGGATGATTATTTTCATGGATATTTATTTTAAAAGAAGTCTCATAAGAACTGTTTATCTAAAAAAAACAAGAAACGACCTTTTAAGAAAAGGGAATCAACTGTTTCTTTAAACAAGTGTAAATCGTTTTCTGAAAATAAGTGATGTTGAAAAGCCTCAGTCCTACAAAGTGATTGTTTATAGTATCGTTTTCCATCACATTTGCTGACAGTTCATTCGTGTACAAAAATTATTGCCTCAATTGTTTATTTGCACTATTGCACACAAATATAAAACTAAGAAAAAATGTTTGCACACATGATACTATTGCACACAAACAGAATTGCATACAATATTATTGTCTACAGATCGACTGTCTATAAACAAAGAGTCCTCCCATGCAGTGTTTGTCCCTTCTCGAAAAATATTGAAAAGTACTGAATTGAAAAAAATATAATTTTGCAAAAATAAGCAATTTACCTATTTGTTACTTATGTGTATTTGAAAGATTTGTTGATGTCATTTTTACAGAAATTACATAATTACGAGCATTAATAATACTATATATAAAATGCAATCACAGAGACTTATTGAGATTTTATTGAATCGCAGAAGAAATATCTTTTAAGCCTAATGTGTTTCCTGTTCTTGTTCTTTTTGTTATTTTTTACATCTTGTCTTTTTGTCTCTATCTAGTTTTTTGTTTTCTGTCGCCCGAGATAAAAGTTACAAACTTCGAAAGAAACAGGAAAACAGTAGCAAGAAATGCAATTGTTAAAATAGTTACAAAAGGAGAACAAAGCAAGAGCTAAGAAGCAAGAAATAGAAAACAAAAAAAATATTGTTGAGTAGATTTTAGGTCTGAAAATTTTGGGGTAAATCTAATGTCTTCTTTTGAAATAATTATCCTTTCATTTGGATATTACCACATCATAGAAAACATAGGATATATTGTAATTGAAGGATATATGCTATGCATCCTCGGAAATTGGAAACGGAGAACGCTTGCATCGTTCGGAACAATAAGAATATCGTTGCGTTGTAGACTTGAACAATTGGCGATTGGTAATTAAAATCTATCCGTCGCAATCGCTGCATAATTAAGCGATTGGATGCAATGGATCGCGGCAATATTACGTATATCCCAAAGAGCGCGGAAATCGCATTCGTAAAGAAAATCATACAGCAGAAAAGCCTTCGTCTGATACCCAATAACGTGATTTACGCCATAGGGAAGAGGAGCGAATAGCAAGAGAGAGAACGAAAATGATATGTGCGATATTTCAAGTGAGCCCACTAATTAAAAGAAACCAGTAATTAATGCTAATTGGATGATGCCTATCCCCATCTACATCTCGCTTTTACGTCGTTTTGTATCTTTCGTGACGTCGTCACTGACGAAGCTCGAAGCAATCAGACACAAAAGAATTAACTCAAGGATGGTAGACAGTATTTCCTATTAGATGTGATAATGACACGGCATCTTTTTTCTACATTCATCTCTATACAATGTGCATGAATTAACGAAAGCTTTCGTCTCTTTTTATATAACCGAGTGATTTATGCCGAAATCTGCCGAAACACGCTAATTTTATTTTTGAGATTCCTGTTTAGTCACCATTATTATCTCAGATTGTAAAATACGGAAAGAATTATCTTAGTAAAATATCTAAAATATCTAAAAATTTAACTAAGTACAGATCTGATAATAATTTTGTTTAATTATCAAAATAATTATGTGGGATATTCAAGCTAATTGATAGAATATTAAAACTTTTTCAGCGTTGCTTGTCTTGTTTTCCTACATAATTATTTTAATGAATCAAAATTAATAAAATTATTTTGAAATCTATTTTTAGCAAAATTTTGAATATTTTAGCATAATTGTCCTTTCCTTACAGAAGATATGCGAAAAAACTCGCAATAAAAATTTTTTTGCACATTTTGAAATATTTCTCATATTATTTTATGATATTCATTCATCTTTTGATAAAGAAAATTTTGTGAAAGAAAGAAAATTAGATATAAATTTTTTATTGTTGAAGTTCTGAAAAACAAAAAATTGATGACCTTGTCGATCAATCAGATTTTATTCAAAAGATATTGGATGAATATCGTAGAACATTCCGAAAAGATTTCGAAATGTAATAATTTTAAATAAAAATTTTTGTTGTATGAAAATTGTATGAAGATTGATGGAGAATAATTTGAGCTTTTTTATAATATAAAAATAAATTTTTTCATAAATTGTGAATTTTTTAATTCACTTTCCAGATGTAAGTTAGAATACTCAGGTAAATTAAAAAAATAAGATATAATATAAAGATATTATAAAGAGAAAAGATTCTCTTAAAAATGATATGTCATTTGATTTTTTATTACTTTTTAAAATTTTTGAAAAGATAATTGCCCTAATCAAAGACATGAAACAGTAGAATTGAATTTATCACAATTATATAGTTCTCTTAAAAACAAAATTAATGTATTTTGATATATTTTGCATAAATCGATTCAAAAAAATATAATCGAAAATATCATCGGCTAACGTCGTATTTCAGATAGTTTTTTAAAAAATTAAATTTCTTATTTTCTGACAATTATTTTTTTTTCTAAGTATTTCGTTCTCCCATTTCTTATTTATCTTATTTATCTTAGTTGAAAAATTATTCAGTATTAGAATTTTAATCAATGTTTTGTAAATAATATTAAGTCGATATTTTAAGAAATGATTCAAACATTATTACGATACAAGAACAACAAAAGAAAGAGGGTTGGATAATCAATAGACAATAATAATTTCCGTCATGCGTGAAGAAGTGTTTAATAAATAAGTTAGCCGGCCGATAAATTAACCGAGTAATACGCCGGGTAATAATCATAAATAGTGTATTAAGGAATCTATCTCTATCATCGGATCATTGTAATCTCGATTGTATACGTGCATGGGCCTCTTGATTCTCCCCTTGATATATTTGTAGTATGTTACCTTGTAGGAAAAATGGGCTTTTCGTACTAATAAGATAATCCGAAAAATACGGCTTTTGTCACGCATCATCGGAGCGACCTTTGTTTCTCGACAAATTCGATCGTGTTAACAATTGGCGATTTACCTCTTTCGTCCTCTATATATTGAGGACGATAAATTTTACATGACTGCATTGCATGTGATTTTTGTTAAATAAAGAATTAATCAGGGTCGTAATTTTATTTCTGACGGATAAATATTATTTTATTTCTCGTTCACATTTTCACATTATAATTCTACCATTACATGTTGCATTAATATTAATGTCCAAGCGTGAGAAGAGGAAATTACGCATGCGAAAAATCAGGACGAGCTCACGCGTTTGCGTCGCCTCGTAGGAACGAGATATCATCATCGAAGGAAGCGGACCCGGCATAGATAACATCACTGAGTAATTCTAATAAGCGTCGCCGCGATGCAGTTATTATTCATCCTCTCACGTTGTCTCTATTGACCCTCCAAAGTGTCTATCTAATAAAATATCATTAACCGCGTCATCAATCATCGCCCCGCCGGCGGAGACAAAACATACGCTTCTCGCTTCGCCGACCCTCCGCAATCGCTCCTTTCTCCGTTTCCCCCTGTTGCTGCGTGTCTCTCAGCATCAACATCCAGTGAGACCGGTAGTATACGGCATACGTTCGGCATTTAACGAGCGAGAACGTTTTTTCTCCGCCGGTGCCCTACGCAGTAAATCAGTGTGCTGATTCGATTAATTTGTTCGATGTTGACACGCGATTCGTTGATGCGGGAAGTCTCTAAGAATGCTAAAATCTTAAAAATATGAGGCACCTGTGAAGCCGAGCACGGCGTGCCTGCATATTTTGCACATTTAAAAATTTGGCGATTTTAAAGACAAGGAAAAACCAGAGATTTCAATGAAATTAGCGTAATGCTGCACTATTAGATATCAATGATAAATTAATATTTTAAGTTAAATAACATTTTGTTATCTTTAACTTTTATGTCAAAATTATGTCATAATTCGATTAATTTCTGTGATTAGTTTCACAGTAAATACATTAAACGCATCATCACTTAGTAAATATAATAAACTAAATTTGAGTAATCAATCAAATTTAATACATTTTTTTTTTAGTTAAATTGTTAACTCTATTATTTTAGTTAAAGACATATTGAATAGGAGCAGTGGTGATCTACAATAATTAAAAATAATAATAAAAAAAAATAATAATAATAAAAAATAAAAATAATAATTAAAAATAATTAGAAAGACGTATAATATGATATTGCAAATTTAACAGTACATTTTAATGCTGCTTTGTAATAACAAAAGACCATGAGAAGGGTGTCTCTCGATCGACCCCCTCCGTAAGAAAGGGAGCATTTTTATTCGAGGGCAAAGGTCAATGCCTGGCATGTACTCGACGTCGCGAAACGTAAGAACGTATGGCATAATGCCGGTCGAAGCGAGAAAAGAAAGGGGCGAACCGACGGCCCACTCGAAATCTTGGGTTACCGAAGCTGATGTAATCTTGACTTGCGACGAGATTTTTCGAGTGTCTCCAACAGGGAGAGAGAGGAAAAAAAAAGAAAAAGAGAAAAGGGGAAAAAGAGGGGTGGTTGGATAGCGACATCGATAATGCTGAATGAAACATTTATGTAAGCATCTTTTGAATATTTTTTCAAAGCTTTACAAGCCTAAGAAATTATTCTCGACGATATTGAAAAAAGAAAGCGGAAGATCTGGTGCATTCAAAAACGTTCTTTGAAGTGTACTTTTTAAGAAATTCTACTAATAAGAGATTTGAATTTTCTTTATAACTTCTTGTGATTTGACATAAAAGCTGCATCGAAAAAATTATATTCTCAACTTAAAAGTTCCAATTTATTTTTATATAATCTTTTAGAACAGGTGCCAAAAGGATTTTTTAACTTCTTCTGAAAAAGATTAATACACAGATATTTTTAACTTTTTATGAAAATAAATTAGTAAAGTAAAAATTTAACTCTTACATTAAAAAGAATTCTGAAAATTTTTCTCAGAATTTTTACACGAATTGAAATATATTTCTAAAATATGGAGGATGTCTATATTTGGTAATTGTTTAGTATATATATATATATATGTACACACACACACACACACACACACACACACACACACACACACACACACACACAC
>Ga0157364_1005107_pt1 | contig 13278 bp, 7 predicted proteins | sample AttsexASBM2_FD_111476 | JGI IMG/M metagenome (GOLD analysis project Ga0157364, IMG submission 111476) | Fungus gardens microbial communities from leaf cutter ant in Ribeirão Preto, State of São Paulo, Brazil - Atta sexdens ASBM2 | ecosystem: Host-associated > Fungi > Mycelium > Unclassified ... | reverse complement strand
TGTAATGAGATATTAATGAAACTTTCAGAGAGGGTTTACGAGGACCATGAATTATTGGTAGAAAATCTTCTACTGTGGACCAGGGATTCTAAAAACAAGTTACTTTTTGTCGAGAGACCGGATAAAACACAGCTATTTCTCACACCCGAACGATTCCTTCTCGGTCCCACAGATCGCGGTGGTGGCGAGTACGACGACCACTCGAGAAATATTCTATTAGAGGAATTCTTCTCAAGTAGCAACGTCGGCGTACCCGAGGTAAGCGAGACGTGTTTACGATCTCATTGCGTCTTGGCAACCGAACCGAACGACGGCAGCGAGTTCGTTGACATATATTCCACTTCTCTTCTACATCGATTACCATTTGCTTCCAGGTCGAGGGTCCGCTGTACTTGAAATCGGACAGCAAGAAGGGTTGGAAGAGGTATCACTTTATTTTACGAGCCTCCGGTCTTTATTACTGGCCGAAGGAAAAGGCGCGCACCGCTCGAGATCTCGTCTGTCTGGCAACCTTCGATGTTAATCAGGTTCATATTTTTATATACTCTTTCGTATTAGCGATACATTATATAATACTGATCTCAAATATGCTTTATTTTTATTTTAGATAATTTTTAAATCGCAAATATCGTGCATCTATTACACCTTTTTTATCTTATGAGATTATATGATCTTTTTCTTATTATTTATTAAAATCCGCATCCATCAATATCATGCGAATCGATTTTTATAAAGGATTCGCTAATTGTTTAATTGTTAACCAGGTTTATTATGGCGTTGGTTGGCGAAAGAAATACAAAGCGCCTACCGATTTTTGCTTTGCCGTAAAGCATCCACGATTGCAACAGCCCAAATCCACCAAGTACATTAAATTCCTCTGCGCGGAAGATAATGCATCTTTGGAGCGATGGATGGTTGGCATTCGCGTGGCGAAGTATGGCAGGCAGCTAATGGAAAATTATCGGGCGCTCGTGGACGAGCTGGCGCAGGAGGATTTGGACTTACTGGCACATGCCAGATCGTGCTCGGTCAGTTCTATTGCTGTACCGCCAAATCAGACCCAGTATAATACGACAAATGACAACGCCAGACAGTTTGCGGAGAACGTAAGGCACAGCAATGAAACGACAGTTGCTACGACGAGGCAATACGACGGTCAAAGACAGAGTTATAATTCAGAACAACGGCAGAGCTATAACAACGACGGCAGGCTGAGCAGAGCAAGCAGCTCTAGCTCCAGTGGATGTTTATCTGATGGGGCACCGAGTAGCTGTGAGGTAAATTACAATTAAACGCAATTTGATATTCGTATTAATAATAAATTCATTCAAAAATATTGTTATTACGTACTACTAATGCTGTTATAATCAAAATTATTTAACTGGATACAATTATTTAATTTTTGCATATTAATTGTTAGGTGGCCTTCGAATGCGGTGAATTTCCAACTGGTACGATAAAGCGGAAGCCGTCTATGAATCCAAAGTTGCCTCTCACATCAATTACGAGGCAATTGAAGGAGGTCGGCGAAACTGTTCGAGACGAGCCAGACTCCTGTCCAAGTCCGACAAGTTCGGGATCCGGTACGCTGACTAGAAGGCACAGTCGTCGACGAAGTGGCACTGACTCTGATGGGTCCGGAACATTGAAGAGACATCACAGATCTGGAAACGCGACACCGGTCAGCCCAGTACCTCCTGGCACGCCGGTGAGAGAGAGAGGGAGTCCTATGGGATACAGCAGGTCGGAAAGTCAGGAATCGAAAACGCCGACGAGTCCGATACAAACGTGCATGGTAATTGATATTACTAAGGATCTTAATATGAACGATTTAATATTTGTTCGATACATAACGAATAAATTTGTATCCTACAGATGGATTCGATTACCTCGCTGCCACCGCCACCATCCCCGTCGAGAGTTGCAGAAGAAGTTGAGTCCGATAGCGAACCACTTCCGCCACCACCTCCCGAAATGTTCCGATCGAATCTCTCGCTGGACTCCCTGCCACCGCCGCCAGCGCCCGGTGAACTTCCGGTTTGCAACACGCCAGAGCTCACGGGCTCCTCGTTGAGTCTCGCGTCTTTGCCGCCACCGCCCAGTCCGCTCGTCGGCGAAACTGGAACGATACGTCGCGCTAGACCCAAACAGTCCACCCCCACGAACTCTGTCACTCCCGAGAGCACACCCACGCATAATCCTAACTCCAGGTCACAAGCCAATCAAATGTACACAAATAATAGTATCGCGTTAAATAACTCAGTCCAGAATTACAATTCAAATGCGTCCCCAAATGTTCATGCGAATAACACCGCCAATTCCGTATCCTCTCCGCACAGTTCCTATCCAGGATCGACGGCAAGTACGCCGACCTATACCCCAAACTCGCCTAATTTCACATCGCCACCACCCTTCGTACCGCCGCCAGCTTATGGTGCTCAACCGCCACTTACCAATTCCCAGAGTCTCGGTCGGCAAAATTCCAAGGTTGAATCGATATACCAGACCGGTCATCATAACACGATCCAGCCGATTAGGCCGAATCCCAACATGGACACCGTCCGACGTAGTGCTATGAAACAAGGAACTGGTCATTATGCAGCACCGCCTTATCTGGCCGAATTAAAGGCTGCCTCCAGTCCGCAACCGCAACGACGAGTGACTATCCAAGAACCACCGACATCACCCAAATCGAAGACTGGAACCGGCAAGAAGATCTCATTCAATCTGCCACCCCAACAGGAACCCGGCAGTCCCGCATTGCCACAACGGAAGCCAACGCCGCCTAGAAGATCCGACAGCACCAGGCTTACGTCACCGAAGAAGCTGGCAGCGTCTGATCAGGCGCCACCGGGCGATTTCCTCAAAGATCTTCAGAGAGTGATGAGAAAGAAGTGGCAAGTTGCTCAGAAGTGCAAGTTAGATTCAACGACGACGCCGCACGAGGTGCTCGGTTTTCGAGATCCACCTCCTGCCGTGGCCGATTACAGAGAGACTAATGTGTCTAATTGGGTACAGGAACACTACGGCGCGGATAATCTGTATGAGAACGTATACGCGACGGATCCCCATGGACCAGTCGAATATGCGTCCAGCCCGGCCAGACAGACGGTGAGGTTCGCAGATGAAAACCGCAGCATGAATATTGTTAATGCAATCGCCGGCAAGAGACGGCCGCCACCACCGCCGCCCAAGAGGGCCGAGACCACGCATCTTACCACTACCAGGGCGATGCACTGACAATAGCAGATAATCCAGCCCCATCCCGAGAGGCGATGGTATTGCTGTCTTTGCGGCTGGTGGAAGGAGTGAAAACGAAGGCGGGAGACGGCTCTGTCAACATAACATTTAGTCATTATTTCGGGATGCCAGGTACATCGAATCCATCGTTCTAATTTGCTAGAATCTTTCAATGGAAGAAGAAACTTTGGAAGATATGCTTCTTCAGTAAAAAAATTAACTGTATAATTTCGTTGCCGGACTCTGTGCTGGATCTCGAGAGTCGAATGAGAAATTGAGAGAGAAAAAATGTGTGTTTGGACACGTGGCACGTTAAAAAAAGAATATTTGTTAATTCAATTTTGAACGGTTCTGAATTGACAGAATCTATTTATACGGATATTAATGAAAAAGAATCGTTCAAATTATCAGTAATGAAATTACGAAAAATTAGAGATTATCATGACAAATTATAAATGCAAGAGAATAAATGTCGATGAACCGTCCTTACCTTACGGAAGTTCTCTTTGACCCGCGTAAAGCAACTACCGCTTGGAGTTGAACCAGAAGATGAATGACGCTCTTTTGAATCGAGCAACGAACTGAACTGAATTCGAGCCTGCGACAGAGATTCGATGGCGTTATGGCCGATCAATACATAAGGAACACTGCCGCACATACAAAGGATGTGATATAAATCTTAAGCATTACGCCCATGTTTCCGCGATCTAAAGACCGCATGACGAAGAAGAAAAGACGATGAGAAGCAGCAAAACGCGACAAAACGCACGATTTTTTAGGCAAGACATAGAGAGTAATTGATGATTTTATGCAGAATGAAGAGTTCTGTTTGTACGCAAATTTTATAACCGCTAACTGCCTCGTCTGCGATTTTCTCAAATATACTTGGATGTGATAAGTAATACAAAATAAAAATATATATATGCGAATATAATCTGTTAAAGTTTTCTCAAATTTGATTCAATGAAATAATCAAGAATAATCATTAACATTTCTAAATATAATTTTTAATAATATTTTAATAATTTTGCGAATCCTACACTTAATTAAAAAATGATTCATTTGGCATTTACTTCGAGAGAACATTACTTCAAAAAAGTATCGCGAAAATATTTTACAATACATATTCTAATAATAAAAATGATAATAAATGTATGTAATATATATTTTGTCTCAAATTTTTGCTTACTTCTTGAATTTTTTGAAATAAAAAGCTTGATGATTCGGACTATACTCTCAAAGAGTATGATAACAAAAGGAATGCATGTTCTGTAATGCGTAAATCGCAGCGCTCGAAGAAATGCCGAGAAAGTCGCCGCGAAGCGAAATTGGAAGCGATCCACCTTTTCGCAGCGCACATGTTTCAATAGTGAAGAAGATAACTTCATCGGACATCTTCTATGTGACTAGAGCGTCTTTTGCGATCACATCCTTGTGCATAGGTATATACATATATGTATATAAATGGAGTATGTACGCGCGTTTACATTGCTATATCGACTTGGATGCTGTATGTGTAGTTGTATTATACAATCGGAGCACGCTTCACGATGTGGAACACAATGATGAGATTTACAGTTGTCCGTACGTTCATTGATTGTATCCAATAGAACTACGTGACAATATAACTTTTCTCGCTCGTCATCGGAGCGAACTGAGCGTGACACCTCGTAATACGAGGACGCGAGATCTCGTTTCTGCCATTTTCCGTTTCTTTTTCATTCGATAACGGAAACAAACTAACGATATCATTCTGACAGCCAAACGGATCAAATGAGAATGTTGAAATTCTCGCGAGTCTCCGATGAATTGGTTAATTCTGGAAGTTAGGTAGATAATAACTTTTTTGGATACTTTATATAAAGTTGCTGGAGGACGCGAACATACTAGTTATCCGTATTTGTTGGACACATTTATCTTGATGATTTAACTAACTCCTTCTCTTGTTTCAAGTATCTGATTCTTAGAAAGAGACGAAGAAAAATCCAGATACGTTGTCTCACGTCGCCGACCAGAGAGAGAAAGCGAAATATGCGAACGATCGCGAAGATCGTCGCGCTAGCCAATATCGTGCGTAGCTTCCCGTTTGTGATCACCAATGGAATCTTCAGCAATGATTAGCCGAGTCTTTTCAAGGTCGCGTAGCTGATGTAGTTTTATATCTCGATTTGTATCGCGTTTGCATGACTTACATGTGAAAGTTAATGACTCTTCGGATTTACAGAGCAATCTGTATCGTCAAATTTTTATATACGAAGTCGGTAGCCGCTCGAGATAGCCCGTTCGTGCGATATTCAATTCGAAAGTATTTTGTAAGATCATAAATTTTGATACAGAAATATTTCGCCGTAGTTATACGCAAGTATATGGATAGAAAACTACAGGGCTCATTACAAGTAGTTTTTCGACCAGTTTTCGAGCCGACAAATCATTTCTAATTTTTCATCCTTCGATATTTTCAGAGGAGATCATATCCACGATAATCACATCATCTATCTAAAATTCATACTGCGTGAGTGCGGGATTATTACAAGTGACTTGTTGATCTGTCTTCAGTCGACAGATCACTTTTGATTCGTTAACATTTTTAATTTTCTAAAAAGAATATTCATGTAGTGCTTACGTGCGAGAATTTTTCCAATTTTTTTTAACAAAATGCTATGTGTGTGTCTGTGCGTGAGAATTTTCCAGTTTTATAATGGATTCGCATCGTTTTTTAATACAATTTTTACAATTTTCACGCCGTGCCTGTGCGCGAAAATTTTCTCAATTTTCAAGGAGATCCGCACGATCTCGCACCGGACGTGCTCCCTCGAGCGAGCGCCAAAAGCGAGCACGAATCTGCGTACTGTAACACAATCGAATTACTTAATAATAATAGCTAAAGACTAACTTAAAGTGGAACCGTCGATGTCGATTTAACTATATCCCCGCCTTACGCGCGGTTTAATCAAACTGAACCAATAATATAAATGCATTTTTGAGACTAATATATCGACTTTACAGAGACTAATGATCCTTTTCATACGAATTTCTAAAATATATTTCCCGCGAGTACGAGTATCAGTGCCTCTGCGCTTAGAATGCGACTCGCAAAATCGACTCGCATATTCTTAAAATATGGTTTGTCGAAAACATTTGCCCATTAAATGTATATTTTATATTAATTAATTTCCTATTTTGCTTTTTAGATTTAATTTTATTTCTATTATAATTTGAAATGGACTCACTTCTATACGATTGGCTCTTTAACCTAATTTTATTTTCTATTTTGATGGAATTTTGTATTTTCTTTTTACATAAAATAAATTTCCACGAATTTGCTGCACCATCACGTTGCAGACTCATTTCAAATAAACTGAAAGGGACTGGTACGGGACTCGTTGGGAATGCTGGCGCGTGCCGAGATGAAAACTTCTTTTGTATCCGTACTTCTTAAGAAACTTTCGCCGAGCTGAACACTCCAGGCAATCTGTGTAGGTAGCTTTAGTATTCGATGTACGCGTGCTGCCCATCGCTTGATTTTCGTGGGATGGATGAGTTGATCCATATCCAGTGAATAATTGGATTAAAGCTTTCGCGTTGAGATTAGTGCAATTGGTAATAGAATTTATAGGAACGAAGTCGAGAATGGACAAGAATGATTATTGGTTACTAATAGAAATTGTAACATTTTAATTATTGTATTCGAAGCCGGCTTACAATTAGAAGATTAATCAATTGTTAAGTCGAAGTCTGCAAAGTTAAGAACAAATGGAACAAAGTTCATTGTAAAATTTGTTTTTCCTCATTATAATAATTTTCATGAGTAGATTTAGAAGTAAGAAAAATATGTTTCTTTCTCGCATTGAAGAATATTCGTATGGAGATAGAAAAGAGCTTTTTGAGCCGATCTTTTTGAATTGTATACTTTAAGTTGTTCGTATAATTCTGTAAATATTGTAACGAATGATATCCAAGGAAAAATTATTGTCGATGATGTCGCGCGGCCGAATAATGATACAAATGTGTTTATGTTGTTTGCGAGGAAGAGGGAGACGAGAGTAAGTCTTTGAAAACTTTGGAAGGTATACGAATCTTGCGAAGACTTCACTGCGTTTCGTTTGATTTAATCAATTGTTTCGGCTCGAGAAAATCGCTTCGGTCAGTTATCGCGAGGACGAAAGACCTCCGACGCTGCGTTCGCATCGCTATCAGATTGATTCCGATGTAGCTTAACAATTAGACTTTAGGTCGTATTGCAGGTTGTTTCGGATACTCTGTGCAGGTGTGTTTAAAAAAATTGTGACAATACTGACATTATTTCGTGACCCGACGCCAGTTGTTTAGGTATAACGCGTACCGAGCGAACAAAGAAATGCGCAGCAGTTGAAATATTATAGGTATTATATTCATGTTTTTATGTAAATAAATTTTTGGTATATTTCAATGGTCGATGACCATCTTTTCTTTCCCTCATGTCGCATCTATCGTTTAATATTTATTATAGGAATCTGACCTATATTGTCATATAATTTTTATTCTTAAAGGTAACTTATAATTATTTATAATGTTTTTATAATATCGAAATTGTTATTGACGATTCTGTAAATTTTCAATTACCGACGGTGAATGAAAATTTGATAGAAAACGTTGATAGAAAACGTTTATATGAAAATTTTAATGTTTCGTAATAATAATTTTACAATGTTATGTGCATGAGAGAGGAAATGTATTTATTTATGTTGTACATTTTTATGTAGTTTAACGTTCGAAATATTTTCCAAGTTTATTAACCATCGGTAATACTAACCGTTGGTCATGAAGTACAAGAAGTGTTTTGCATTCAATATATATAAATAATAAAATAAAAAATTCCAAAAAATATTCATAAAAATTGTAATACTTTAGCGATTTTTGTAAACTTTAATGATTATATTTCTAAAATCGTACTTAAAGTTCTACATTACGTTACGAGATAAATTTTGACACACAATTTTCGAGAAACAATTTTACTTCTTTATTTAACCAGTTTCTTATTGTATTTTATATATTTATAATTATTATCTTTTTGCGCACTTTTTTATTTTTCGCTCGAATTCTTTTAGCACGATTCTCTTTTTCATTTCCTTTTCTATCTTCTCTCTTTCCTTTCAGAATTTCAAACCAAGTGCTTACCCTTATACCGAGAGCATATAAGTGGCAAAAAGGTGCACGCTTCCGGTCATAAAAGCGTCTTAATAAAAAGCCCTCGTTTTTAATATTCTCAAGCCGTGTGTGAGAGACGTGCTTGTAGATACACATAAACTTGCGCGGTATTGAATTTTCCAGCTTTTCTCGCCGCGTAACCTAAAGCTGTGGTTGCGTCTCTCTCTCTCTCTCTCTCTCTCTCTCTCTCTCTCTCTCTTATTTTTTATTCTAATACATTAACGATAGCCCTCATGTCAGCAAGCATGATTCATAATTCATATGTCGCGTTCTTTGTTGGCGATTCTTTGTCGCGACCGGCCCGCAATTAAATTGGATAAAAGTTCGTGATAAGAACGATCATGGTGAATCATTTGACGCCGGTTCGTAGAAAAATCGATTAGCAAACGAAATATTTCACTCGTATAAATAAGATATTTATTGCTATATGCATAGTTGAGTGAAATCGCCTCTAAAAAAAGGATAAAGTAATTAGATGCTCAATACACAAGATTGAAGTTATTATATTACGTTTTGATTTTTATTTTAAATTACTTTTCTATTACTTTTATTCTTTCTTTAAATACAGCAATTATATGTTTAATACTTTTAAAGAAAGAAAGAAATAATAAAAAAAGAAAAAACATCTAAGCGAGACTAAGTAGACAGATTTACAATATAATTTTTAAGTTGTGCGTAATTTAATAGAATTTATCTCATAATACAATCTTTCATTCTTAGATCGATTCATAAAAAGTAAGTCACAAAAATAAAGCTGCGTCTAACGTTTCTTTCAACAATCTAGTCTTTTTCACGCGATACATACATCTTATCATTAAATTTTTGATAAAAATGGTTCAATGTCACGATTCAATGAAAGATAAGAAACATCTCCACGCGTACGATGAACTATTTCATAAATTACAAAACTTCTTAGATATTTTGTCGCTGAACCGTAACGGCATCATCTTAATTACGGATTATCAATGTAATTACATGTGTCTCATTTCATTTATGAATGTGCCACGTGTCAAACGTTCAAGTTTGATATGCAACCCAAGCAAAACACAATTCATGATATCAAAATGACATCAAAATGGCTCCAAAATAATACTAATAAAAGTCGCTTAACAGTCACACAAAATAGTACTAATAAAAGTATTTCCCTTTACATTCTAATCTTTATATTAATAAAAGTTACTTTAATCAATAACGATTCATTCTAATGTCATTTTGACGTTATCGTAACTGGTTTCCATTTGTTTCTCAATTCAAGAATATGCCGAAAAGAGAATTATTGATAAAGTATCACATCTATTAGATCGAAGGATTTGGCGAATAATATTGTACGTAATAATCGGTGGACAATTATTCGCAACAATTGGGACGGCTTTTTCGCGAAGTTATGACGATCATATGTATAATCGTATGTATAGCGCCTTCTACTTTATAACATAAGGAAGATTGACGTAAATATACGAAATTGCCGCAGGAGGGGGAGAGGAGGTTACCATTTTATGGGATTCTTTTTATGACTCATAGCAGTCCTGCGTTCTACTTTGCGTTTACGTCGTGCGCGACCCTCAAGCGTTTACGCGCACCGCATTGCGAGCAAAGGGGGTGAGAGGGAGTCGAGGCAGAGACTGTTACGCTCTCGTCGGTATCGAGTGTGGCTCCCTTCGAAATTTCCGTCTTCCTTGCTTGCCAAATTCTGTAGAAGTGTCCCACGTGTACGCATAAAATATCTCTCCCTCCCCTTCCTCGTTGCGTCACTAGGTCCGCGTTTTTAGAACAGTAACTTTGGCGCGACCCTTGCGACGCCGACGCACAGCGCGATGAAATTGCGTTAATAAAAAATTATTATAGTCTATGAAATTGCCAACGCGAATTCTAATATTAATAAAAGTATTACGGTGCAATTAACTTTAAAGTCTGTAATCTAGGAAAGCTGAAACTAGTTTTGAAGAAGTAAACCGCAGACTTGATAAACTTAAAGAAGTAAAATTTCAAACTTTATTGCATATAAAAAATAATGATAACATTTTATATTAATATAACAAATTTGTTTTTTTCATAAATCTCACTGTAAATAAACGTGTCCGCATAATTACAGTACAGCGATGCTCCCAATGTTCCTCGATGAATTCATGAGGATAATATAATCCTCGAGAAAGGTCACAGTGCGCCGAAAGGCGTTGACGGCGGCGTCGTTCCCGTCGTCTTCGACCTCGGCGTCCCCGCGAACTACAAGAGAGGAAGAGGACGAAGAGCGTAGCGCGGAGTGAAGCGTTTGAGCGGCCCGCTTTCTAGGAACACGGGCGTAAATCACGATTTTATTGCAGATAATTTTACGAGGAGTAGAGCTCGCCGACACCGCCGTTGCCTCCGCCACCACCACCGCCGTCGTCGACGACGACGACGACGACGACGACGCCGAGTTAGCTACTTTAAACTGGTAATCGCGCCACTTGCTCAAGAACGTGCCAAACTCGTCGCGCCACGAAAGTTCGTTAGCGAAACAGCGGACGAGGTGATCCTAGCAAATATTCCAGGTGGAAAAAGAAGAGAAAAACGATTTCTCATTTTTCACGTTGATAAAAAAAGAATCGGGAACGAAAGATGTAGTAACACTTGTTCGTGTTTCTATTTCTTTGAAATATTTAAGGTGTAGTGTTTTAAGGGAAAGAATTAAATACATTTTCTTTAAAGCCCATTTTCAAATTTTTTGAATGTATTATAGAGTTGCTATATCACAATTTTCAAAATCAAAAGTACAAGCCAAAGTCCTGGATATTTCGCTTGTAATTTCGGACGCGTACAAAAATGCGTGTAGATTAATAAAATTGATCAGAATAGTCAATGAATAATTATTTAATATTTAATTGTTCGTTAGTAATACTAATCGTAAAACACACGCCATAGATCTCTCAGATTTAATTAAAATTTCGTTTGCTCTGTACATAAAGAAAAGAAAAGGGAGAATTGTATTTTATAACTTAATAATATAAAATTTTTTGATGTTACAATCTATGCAAGTATATCTCTAAATCTCAGAGCTTCAAAATAAAAAAAAGAAAATCTGAAAATATTAATTTGAACCAAAGTACATCTATCAAAATTAGAATAAATTTTTCAGATTCATGAATGTGTTTTCAGATTTTTCAAAAAGTCGTCGTTTTCCTCATTCGGCTGTGATTAATAAATTCTTATGAATATTTAAGACTACTAATAGATCCTATCTATCGTTATATCATCATCTCTTATCATTATATCTTGGAAATTAGTCTTCGAAAAATTTTTTTAATTTTTTAAAGTAATAGTCATTAAATAAAATCTTTATTTAAAGAAATGAAAAGAATTTACATAGATAGTACTAAGAATTGCTCTTTTAGAAAAAAATTCCATTCTGTTCTGTAAAGAACTGAGATTAGTGTCTTGCTTCTAATCTTAGAAAAATGTCATACGCATCATGAATTGTGAGGAAATCCGTAACATTTTTCAATTCTTCCAATACTTCTTTTCACTTTTCGAAAACAAATATTTGTATAAAGAAGGATTTAAAAGAAGAGTCTGCAGTTAATATTTGCTTAAAAAAACAATTTATTCGAAATAGTAAATTCTCTTCTTCTGCACAGCTTTATCTTTCACTTTTCCATTTGGGCCAGACAATTATTCAGCGCATAAATCAAGATTTCAAAGAAATTCTCAGATTAAATTAATGAAAATTAAAATAAGGAAAGATCTCGAGAGTTGGCCCGGGATTCATGTTTTCGCCGGACTTTATCGACTTCGTGAACGAGTTCGTATATATATATATATTTATTTATTTGACGACAAGAGTCTCTTAATTAAGTTTGATTACCCAAAAGTTCGGTAAGAACCAAATCAGCATAAATTCGTGGTACCCTCGACTTCTAATGTCGCGATCACACATCTTCGTCCATGTGAAGTTTCTTGCCACTTATCATCTTGCTATTTCATCCTCTTCTTCGTACCTCTTTCTCCGCTTCCTCTTTCTCCCTTTCATCCTGCGACGGAAGTGCTGCCGACTTTATGATCGTCGATACGAGAGACGTTTTACCGGAATTAAGATTCCGGGATGGAAAGGCAAAAGGGGAAAGACGCTTGCGCCCCGATCTTGTCTGACACTTTAAGCGTCTCGTAAGTCCGCGGGAGAACGTGTAAATTATTCCAACGCGACGTACGTCGCTTCTTATAAACGCCTCCATTTACATATAGGCTGATTTTACAGCAGTGTAATTTTACATTATTCCGTCATAAAATTTGCAGATCATAGAAACCCTTGCGAAGAAAAAATGTAAAAGCGCGTAATACAAGCTGTCGTGTTTTTCATATGTACACATTTCGATAAGCGGCTTATAGCAAACAAGTATTAATGATAGACGCGTTTCAGAGTCTCATTATTAAAGAAATTTTACGAATTTTAATAAGTTATTTCAACATTTGATAAACTATTCATCGTTTAACGATAAAATCTAATATATTTTCATAGAAAGAATGATTTTGAAGAAGTATCTAAAAATTAAGCTTAAGATATAGATCTAAAAATAATTTTATTAGGCCATCAAAATAATTATGAAGAAAACTCAATACTGAAATGAGTTGAAACATTCTACCAATTAATTTTAACGTCCTACATAATTATTTTGATGATCCAACAAAATCATTTTTAGGTCTATATCTATAGCTAAATTTTTGGATATTTCAGCAAAACCGGTTTTTCGTTTTTTTTTTTTTTTTTTTTTTTTTTTTTTTATTTTTTTTTTTTTTTTTTTTTTTTTTTTTGTTTCTTTATATTTTTTTTTTTTTTTTTTGTTTGAACTTTTTTTTTTTTTTCTTTTTCTCCCCTCT
>Ga0157364_1005106_pt1 | contig 13278 bp, 9 predicted proteins | sample AttsexASBM2_FD_111476 | JGI IMG/M metagenome (GOLD analysis project Ga0157364, IMG submission 111476) | Fungus gardens microbial communities from leaf cutter ant in Ribeirão Preto, State of São Paulo, Brazil - Atta sexdens ASBM2 | ecosystem: Host-associated > Fungi > Mycelium > Unclassified ... | reverse complement strand
TATCTTTTCTATGAGAACCTCTTCTAATAGGTCGCTCAGAAATCAGAACCGACTTTGAAATTGTAAGTCTGATATAGATATATCTGCGGATATATGCAGAAGAAGTCATCACATCTGTGACAAAAAATTACAAATTTAGAAGATTTTTTCTTAAAAATTGTATCAACGATAATATAATAATTTTTGATAAAATGAAAACGATCTAATTTTAATAACATAATCTTCTTATTCCCGAAAAAAGAGTAAATAAATCTCTTGTAAAAGGTATGTTTTTCTAAAACTTTTGTTAAAATCATTATCATTCATATCTTAACGAATGTTTAATATTATCTTGAAAAAATATTCAAAAGCTAAAATTTTAAATATTAAAGTTTGCAAGGAATTTTATTTAATTTTTGTTTGTTTATGAAATCAACTAGGAATAAATCTCTTGTAAAAGGTATGTTTTTCTAAAACTTTTGTTAAAATCATTATCATTCATATTTTAACGAATGTTTAATATTATCTTGAAAAAATATTCAAAAGCTAAAATTTTAAATATTAAAGTTTGCAAGGAATTTTATTTAATTTTTATTGTTTGTTTATGAAATCAACTAGGAATAAATCTCTTGTAAAAGGTATATTTTTTTAAAACTTTTGTTAAAATCATTATCATTCATATTTTAACGAATGTTTAATATTATCTTAAAAAAATATTCAAAAGCTAAAATTTTAAATATTAAAGTTTGGAATTTTATTTAATTTTTATTGTTTGTTTATGAAATCAATTAGGAATATCGTGTAACTAGGAATATCTTCGTAAACATATGTTTCTAGAGATTAATACTTTTTTAGATAAAAGAGTATCTTAATGTAGTAAGTTTTTGAATAATATTTCTGCACATTGAAAATTTTCACAAAATAGAAAACAAAAAGAAATTCTATTATGAAATAGAACTAACACGATTAATCAGTTTATGGATTAGAAAATGCTAATATTAAAATTGATGTATTATAGATGTTTGAAATAATTATTAAATAAAAAAATCAATAAATATATTACAATCTCTTTCTTGCGTTTTGAGTGTAGAATGTAGAATTAACTTCTGAATCATATTTTCGTATTCAATAAAATAGAATTATTGCCAATTTATCCTTTTCCGTTGTCCGTATCATCTCGATATGGAACAACGCGATAAATTAGAAATGTATGCAACCGCTTATACTTATTCTTTGTATAGTCTCGACTTCGATCGCGCAAATTCTAAATAAGGAACAGGGTCTTGAACAGCAGCCTACCCCGCGAGTTTATCGAATCACTGTATTTACCTTCTTATGCAAGATTCTCTCTGAAAGGAAAGATAAACTTAGCCAATGCGAAGAAATAGCACGACGAAAAGAGTGCTCCATGCATTCATTTAATTCCAGCGGAACTTCCTCTGCGAGAACGTATCTTCAACGCAACTCTCCAACTCTTCACGAAATTTTGATAGAAATATTTTTATCGTTATATTTCTCTATAGCGTACTTTTAGCGATACATTTATTGCAAGCGATAAATTTTTCGTACACCTGCATCCTTCGTTGCACTTATTACTTCTTATGCATTTGAAAACTGTCAAAGAATAATATTAAACTCACATTCCGTCGCACGAGAGTAACGTCATCTTGAAAACGATATTTGTTTTGACAATCTTCGAGTGTATTGGAGAATCGCGAACGAATAGTCGTAACGATCCATCTATGAGCTCAGTTTCATATTATTACAATATCCATAACTCTTTCAACGTTAGAACGCACAGTTGCTCTTTCGACACTCTGGGCATCCTTACGACATTTCCCGTCTCGTTTCGAATTGACGTTTTGTTCGACCACATTATTGGATCGTGGAAATAAAATCTGAAGCTTTGAAATATTGAGCTTTACAAGTTTCTTGCCTCTCGTAAATCCAATAACGGGATATTTCCCATCTCATCATTCCCCGAATTGAAAAGCGCGGGAAAAAAAATTCTCTCGTTCTACTCCGCGGTGCATTTTCAATTCGGTATCTATTGCGGCTGGACAATTGGTACATCGTACCTTGCGACAAGGTAATATTCTCCCGATGTTCGTCTCTTAATAACTATTAATTAAAGACGATTCAGAAGGTAGCGCGATGCCTTGGGCTAAGATCATGTGAATTCTCGTCCAGTACTCTCCGTCTGGTTGAAGTCCTTACGAGTTTCTCGCACATGCAGAAGCTTAATTCGTTTAATTCGAACGAAGGATATTTCGCACTGGATCCTCGCAGCATCTTCTCGAAACCTCAGGCGGTCGTTTAATTCAAGCGCATAAATCGGCGGTATAACGAAGCTGTGTGTTTCTCCGGCGAGCGTATACGAGAGACTTACATACACAAAGTTTCCTTGACATAAAATATTTTATACTTTAAATATACCTTTAAGACTTATGGTTTACTTGTTCCGGCGTAATGTGGAACGCGCATTACTCAGCTCGTTCTACTTCGTGCTTCATAATTAGATAAAGTTATGTTTCTCTTTGTACGATTCTTACTGAGTTGTTTCAATGCGAACGCATCATTAGGGTTTCCAAATTCAAAAGTCTAAATTACTAATTATTTTCTTTTTGAAATTAAAATCAAACAAAATTAAATAGAAATTGTAATCATAAAACTAAATTAAACACAAAATTTAAGAAGAAATTATTTATAATATTGTTTTTCAAGCGAACTTTATCTATACATTTTCTTTCGTGATGTGAAAATTCGTTTAATTGAATATATTTAAAAACCAGATACGATATTTTCAATTTGACTTGTTAATCGAACACCAGAATATTTCCGCACTGTTAATTTCATAATGTGTTAAGTGATATCCAATTTGAGTTATTTTTAATTGGGTCGCCTGCTTTTACTCAACGATATTGTTAATTTAATAAAAGAGTGAAGTTTAACAATTTAACTTCAGAAATAAATTTGAATAAAAAAATTTAGTTTAGTTACTAATAATAAATATACGTTAATATGGACACCGTTTACTTTTAAATTAAGAAATTTAAACCAGAAATAGATTAACGTTTTGAAAGATGTGGAAGTTAAAATTAACAGAATTTAACTCGAGGATTATGTTACCTTTACTTCTTTGATATCTAATAGAGTGACAGTTCGGGTCAAAACCGACAGTTGACAAGCTAATTGTCCTACAGTACGATAACAAGGATATTAAATATCTTGAAATCCGAGTAACTATCCAAGATTACCCATCGGCTATTTGTGCTGTCTGAGGTAGCATCACTACCGCCAGCAGCAATTACTAGACACCCTGTATTAAGGAACATTGATCAGCGGAATCGATCGTATTCGCCGCCGTTGTGTACATACACGCGCAGCGGATATATACAACGAGAACGACCCCTCAGCCACTACCACCCAATCGGCTGGCTAGGCAGAGGAAGTGATTATAGACTACATCCTGGAGCGCTCGCCCTGTGCACGCTCGCTAAATCGAATCGAATGCTGGCCGGGACAGCCGGCGTGTGCGAGGAAATCGTCGCGAGAGGCGAATCGATACGGGACGACGCGATGCGAGCTGGCGATTCCACTATTTGTACAAATGTCTGTGGTAACCATTATCGACGGGCGTCAGTCAACGTCATACCGATGAGTAATCGCCACTTAAACTTGGAGAGCGCAATCATCCGCTTCCGCTTATTAATTAAATACACGCGAGCTTAAATCATGGAGATAGAAATAATTAAAGTCGCAACGATATTTCGGTACGAAAATTTCGCATAATGTTGAAAAGATAAAGAGGGAAGAGAAATCTTGATGTACATGTTTCTCACAAGTCGGAATTCTGAAAGATAATATAATACAGAAATACGTAAAAGAGATATAAAGAATAGATGGATACAGATATTGTATAATATTTGGAAAAATTATTACTTCTTGAAAATATTTCACTTCGCGAATAGAAAAGAGATATTTATAACTAAATAATCAGAGTTTTTTAAAAACATTGCATATACTAACTGTATGATGAGAAAAAAGAACAATTTTAGGGAAAAGTCTCTAATGTGTACAATTAATCCTGTTAATTGACATGCAATCAAGATAAGACTTTGTCAGATTGAACATCCTTTACGAGTCTCATGGAGATTCGAAGAGAAAGCATCGCGCTCAAAAGAAAACGTTGAAAGAAGACATGTTTTCAACGCACTGCACGCGCCACATTCCAATCTTCTATCGTCGTCTCGTCCCAAATTCACTCGGGCGACTCCCGTCCTTCCGTGCCTGACCGACTCGTCTCTCATCTTCCCAGACGTCGTCGGTGACGTGCGATCGGTGCCATCGTTCCATAGATAAGGACATTCCTCTCGATGTCGATATATTTCTCGTGCCATCGCCGCAGCACTTGCTTACATACACTTAATGCCTCCAGCATGCTTCTTTTATCTCGCAGACCGGACCGACAGTGAGTCTTAAGTACGGACAAATTGCTCGAGAGGAGTCATCCTCTTACCGCTCGCCGCACTAATCTCTGGATTTTCGAAACGTCTCGTACACGACTCCTCGACAGGAAACAGCCAGCGAACATGGAATTCCTCGGCCCTCTCCCATTAATTCCCATCTCTTACTTCCCTGCTCTTGGCTTCTGCTCTTTCTTATCTTTTGCTACTTGCCACTTTTATATTTTTTAGGTTTTTCCTCTCCCTCTCTGTCTTTCTCTCTCTTAGTTTCTAAAATCCATGCCAGATTACACAACAGAGACTGAAATTGCATTGCGATTGTGCAATGGAAATTGCAGCGATATATTGAGATGTGAAAGTGTATAGACAAATATTTTCTTGTTTGTTTATATAATACTATATGTGCGAACAAATTATTAATATCGGAATAAAATCAATCGCTTACTATGGAAACATGTAGATAATATTATGCGTTTCTGTATAAAAAAAAATATTACAAGGTTTTCCTATATTTAAGATTTCAAATAAGCATGATATTTTCGATTGAGCATTTTAAAGTTTCATCTTTAAGGCGCAGTTCTACCAATGAAAGATTAACATTAATCTCAGATCAATTTATTATTTATCCTTTTCTAATTTCTTGGAATTAGAAAAGGATAAACAGAAAGTTAAAGCAAGATTAATATCTTGTATTAAGAATCGTGTCAAAGTGATCTTAACTTTAAATCACTATCGATATTGAGTATTGCTAAGTAAATTTTACGTACAAGAAAATAGATCACTTTTAATGTAATACAAATTTTTCTTACATTTCACACATTTTAATGACATAATATTTATAATCTAGATTTTTACCCAAACACAATCTAATTATTTAAAAGAAAGAAAGAATAAACACGGCAAATTCATCTTGATATGTCCAATTGTATGTATGTTTTTATAATGTTTAAATAAAAATATAATAAAAAATAATTACATACAAAATTGTTTAAAAATTAAAATCACTTATCACGCTTTCTATTATATATAATATTACCGATTATCAGTTTCAAAGCTTATCCGATCTTAGCTTTTAGCAGGGCAGATTGGGTCTCCTAATGATCATTAAAAGCATAATTTGGTGCTCAATAATCTCGTTCACTGATACGTAAAATTTTCATATATGGAAAGAATAAATTTACCGAAATATCTAAAAATTTAGTTAGATACAGATCTCAAAATAATTTTATTATTTATTTATTGAACCATCAAAATTATTACGTAAAGATGCTCAAATTGATTGCCAGAATTGCCAAAACATTTCGCAGAATTGCTTATCACATTTGAGTTCTCCTGTATAATTATTTGATGATCCGACAAAATCATTTTCAGATCTGTATTTACTTAAATTTTTAAATTCTTCAGTAAAATCATTATTTTTTTATCAAGAGAAATCGTGTATATTACACAATTATTTTAATAGTTTAACAAAAATATTTTCAGATCTAGCTAAATTTATAATATAAAAACTTCAACCGACAGCATTTTAAGGCTAATGAACAACATTATGAACTATAATAGGATTCTTGATACACCCCATGTAACGTGTGAAGATTGGATGAAATCAAGGGTGAAAAACACCATCGAGCAGCGTAATAAAAACATCGTTGAGAGTCGCTGTACATTTTTCGTGGGGTGACTAGCGTGCGGCGCGCGATTAAAAAATCATCGCGGCCGATGCCCTCTTCACGGCACGCTGGTCATCGCATTGGGGCGCGGTACGTGTGTCGTGACTGTCGTGTGTATACCGAACGACTGAAGCGACGCATTATGTCGCGCGCGCGTTCTCCCATCCCGCCAGGAAGCAGGCGCAGCCGGTGACGAGTTGCCCGCGCGTTTCCGTGCCGCTCGCTCGCTCGTCCGCTCGCCCGAGTTGCCCGCTCGCGTCGAGAGAACGTGCCCCTCGCGCGGACGACGGAAGCGCGGGGGAGGATGCAACGACGGAAGGGATGATCGAGAGGAATGGGGTAGAGAGCGGCGAGAGGAAAGGGTATATAACGGCGGACACGTTCGTTGCGCTGAAGCAGCCTCTCATTTCGGGGGTGAATCCCGAATCCAGCCCCCGCGAATGTGTCTGCACGTGCCGGGCGAGGACTGGGAGAGGACGGGGGATTCAGGGCGACGAGCACAGGGAATGGAGTCAATGCGCAGTTTGTATTCCGCTCGGCAGAAAAGACTCGTTCGTTACACACCGTAGTAGCAGAGCGACGCACTCGCCGAAACTCTCCACTCCTCGTCGCCGACGTCCGCGTCGTCGTTGGATTCGCCGGATTTATATTCATGACGACACTAAGCGCGGAGAAATACGAACTGCGAGCGCGATGTATTAATTTCCCGTTAGAATCACGATTTCTGACCTGCTATTTTATATATATATATATATATATATAAGTTCTCCCGGCGCTTCTCGCGATTTTTTTTCATCCAGCTACGCGCTCTCCTCAGTTCTCGTTATCGTCAGAGATTTTTCTTTATTATCTTTATGATTACTTATCTTCACGATATCCTGGATGATATAATTATCTCCGTTATTTTCATTGAGATGGAAGAAATATATATTGAGAACGCTAAATGATTTCGTTTTCAAAGTTTACAAATTTGCTATCGCCGAAACAAATATCCCTTGGAAAATCAATGACAAACACAAATCGTCGCGTGTTTGCGGCGTTATCGGAATTCTCCCTTCGTTATTTAACACGGTCGTTCGGTTGTCATTTTACAACGTTGCGGGCGTTAAACACCGGGCACGCGCGTTTCACGATTGGTCGCATCAGCTTCGTTTTTCCTTCTTTTTTTTATCCATCGCTTCATCGCGTTTTTCCTGCACTTCTCAACCAATGGGTCATGGCATAGAAAATAAAATACGACGGCAAAATACGTACGTACGGCATATCGCCGACCGAGACGAGGTGGCACAAAGGCCGGGAAACGGGATTTCGATCGCTTCATTTGATTTTACGATGCCACATCGAGACGACGTCGTGGACGACGCGCGATTGCGGATCTGACGACGCGGTATCATGAGTGTCCGGGAATAAATGCAATTTCGCGTTTGATAGCCGAATTCCCGCGAGTCAGCACTAGCTAGCATAATCTTTTCGATAGAGGACGTCATATTGAATTGAAAGATAGTAAAATGATGAAAAAATAGATTAAAAATAAGCAGAGAGAAATGTTTTATGAAATATTCCTCTCTGAGAAAACAAAGAGAGAGAATATGACAAAGATTTACACAATATATTCTTGCTGTCTGATTTAAACACGCATTGTTAGATGTCAAAAGAGCAATCATAACCCTTTAGTTAAATAAAATTTTATTACTTTTAACTTCCATATGTGTCAAAATGTATCTAAAGATGCGATTCACTGAACGCCATTCTTTGATTGGTCAATTCATAAAATTTTTTCTTCTAATTGTCAACGAAACATTCGCAGCGTTAAGAGTTTCACAATTCGCGGTTAACTTTTTAACTGAAGTTCAACTTACTCCTCATCGCTTTCCAGAATTGGAAAGAGTTGAGGAGTAAGTTGAACCTTGGTTAAAAAGTTAACCGCAATGGTGAAACCAGGCCTAAGTGGATCACACCTTAAATCAATTCATTTCTGTAGCGGTTAGTTTCAAAGTAAATAACTTTCAAAGTCTACATTATTAACGTATACACTTATTGTTAGTAAATGATGTACTAAATTAATGCATATTCTTGAATTAAATTTAACTCCATTATTTTAATTAAATTAAGGGCATGAGTAGAAGCACAAAAATGAGTAAAATTACTCGAATTGAGATAATTATGAATTCAACAATATACTGTTATACTTTATTTTTAAGTTTTACATTTTACTTTGGTTGTAATGAAAGGACTCAACAGCAATTTTTATTTTCGAAAATATTTATCTGCAAAAAAATGACAACGTTTTTAAGTATATTGCTTTACCAGAACACGAATATGTGCTGGCATCAAAGCAATAAACTTAAAATGCATATAAAAAATACATTTATGCTGGATATGAATGAAACAACACGTACTGAATTGCACGCTGTATTTTTGCAAATTTTAACAGTATAAAAATACTGTCCAATGTATTATGAACAAAAGGATTTATGCAGAAGAGTTTTGTCCTTTTTATATTTCCTGTTTTAACGGAAAGGGGATAAAAGCGAAAAAAAGAAAGGAGAGGAAACGGAAAGAAGATTCTCTCGGATCATACACAGCTTCGACGGGGCGCGGGCGCGAACAGCACGATTGTTTATTTTCGTGCGAACGATAGGCGGCGGGCGATGCGGCTAATGCTAGGGTGACAGGACAAGTGGATACTTCCCTCTCCGTACGACCGGTCGCGGATGAAGAGGCGCAACGAGGGGTCTCGTCATCGTTATTGGCCGGACAAGGAGCGTGTGCGCACGGCGGCGACTTGGTGCTTCCGAACCTCGGATCGACGAGAGAGAGAGAGAGAGAGAGAGAGAGAGAGAGAGAGAGAGAGACCAGACGCTTCCCGGATAAAGACCCGGAGGGACGAGGATAAGCGAATAGCCCCCTCGGAATACCAATGGCGTACTCGCCGGAATCGAGTTTTCGAGAAAAACGGCTTTAAAGTTGAATGCAGCGGAACGAGGCGAGGAGTATCCCTCTCGACGGAAACTCCACACCCTCCGGGTGCACCGAGTCCCGATTTCTTCCCAGACGGCATGATCACGTTGTGGCAGATAAAACAACATAATAAACCAAAATTTCACTTAGAATTCTCATTCTCAATTTCTTGATATTTTATATTTTAACCTTTAGAAGATAAGTGTCTATTTTTAAAATTTTACAAACTTTTCTGAGTAAGATTTGTTATAATTCATTATTTCTTACCTCAAAATATGATTCTCGCTATGTTCAGCAGAAAAAGAAGCTTTGCAACTGTTCTAAAATTTCCTTAATTTCTCTAGGTATTTAAATGTATAAATTTTATTAAATCTTATTAAAAAATTTGAAAACAATTGCAAAGCTGCTTTTCCTGCTGAACGCAACCACTACAATTTCATTTGTAAGTAATTGTAGTTGCAAGAATTGATCACAATCGAATATGGGGAGAATATTCGATTATGATTGCTCAACAATGCAGTCGTAGAAATTTTAAGTAGATAGATGAAAACAGCATAGTTTCTTAAAAATCTTATTCTGAAAAAGAAAAATAAAAAGTATTGTCTAGAAGAGTCTTAAAATTTATATCTTCCTCTATCTCAGAAAAGTATAAATAATATAAATTTATATATAATTTTATATATATTATTCAAAAATGTGACTATAAAAATAAAACTTGTTTGAAGTGATTTTCAACATCTCATTTATTTACTTAAAGGTTAAAGATTAAAATCAATCTGGCATAATTTATGAATTTGAAGACAAATTAGCTCTTGCGATAATCGATCACGCTGTATAGCTCTAGAGAGCTTTTTATTGCTTTCCAAATGCAGCTTCGCTTTTATTTCATTCTTTCTCCCTTCGATCGCGTCAAGTGTAAAGCATTGCTGACATTGGAACAATTACGAGAAAAATAAACGTTGTAACGTGATTTGCTATTGCTATTCCAAATTATTTCAACGAAATCGTCGAAATTCTCACTATTTCTCCTTCTTTTCTCTCTCCATTCATCGAGAGGTAATCTTAGAAACAGTTGACGACGGTTACGAAATTAAGGAGGCAACATCGGCATTCTCGAATACTGATGTTGCTCAACATCAGATATATTCAAGATACTTCATGGAGCCTTCACGGAAATCGAGATCGTGGCTTCCTTCTGAAAGCGCGCTCGCTTTATTATCAGAACTTACTGTTACGGGTCAGAAAACAGATACCACAGCAATTTACGATAATTAGGTGCTTCTCTCTCATCCCCTTTCCCGAGTTCGCCAAAGTCGTAATTGTCCCGCTCCAGTTGTTCACTCCACAAAGGTGTTCCAAATAGCGTAATTCACGTTTAGATTATTTGAGAAACTTGAGATTGAATTTTCTTTGGCGAAAGCTGGACAAGAAATTATTATTTCTGACTATTTTAATACAACGTTTTTAATAGCTGTGCTGTATTTGCTATGAACAAATTTCTCATTTTCGTGAACTTTCTTCTTTTGCGCAATGCTTTCTTGTTTGTGCGATTAAAGTCGCCTTGAGATTGAGACTTCATTTATTCCGGAACTCACACACTGTTAAGGCTCTATTCCATCCGACCGTAATTTTCAATCGCTGACAGCTCGAGGACTATTCATTCCTCGACTGTCGAACAACCGCCATTCTTTTTACCTCCAACTCCATTATCTACCGCTTGAAAATTTGCGCGATTGGTCGAAGGGGCATCCTGTACAATGCGAGCTTTCTATTGCCCTCGCTCCGGGATTTATCGCATCGAGAACGTCTCGAGCGTTCGTGAAAAAGGGGGCAAGTGAAATAAACAGCCATTCCGTACGAGGAGTTCGTCGACGCGGTCCGTGGCCGACTCCGTGGCAGTCTGTGGGCAAGTGCCTTGTCGATTTGGGTCAAGCACTCAGCCCGCTTGACGAAGCCACTTTCGTAAACATCTGCGAGATATCGTCTTCCAAAGGATAATGCTACACCCTGATCTTGTCATGGCGAGAAAGACGTCGGACTCACATCTGCCGTCGAAACAATAATCAAAGTGTCGCTCTCGTTTGCTACGATAATAATTAAGATATCATTCGTTTACAATTGTTTCTTCGCAGCTCGAGCACAGACAAATATTAAACAATAAAACCAAATTATTGTCGACTTTTTTTATTTCTTTACACTAAAAAAATGATTCATTGTCAGTAAATTTTAGCTAATATTATTTAAAGAAATATTTATTAAAATTTAATAAATTTTTTCTCAGAATATAAAAAAATGAGTTACTCATGCAATAAAATATATCTTATTCATATGCTATTAAAATTTTCATCTGATGATAAAAAAATATTTCGGAGAATTCGTTAGTCGAAACGAATTGAGGTAAGAAATTCTTAACTTTTTGTTTCAATAATTAATACCTTCAAGTTTTTCTTGGAGACAATTAATTCTTAATATCCACTTAATTAAAGTTTGATTAAAAATATGAATCTCTGCGAAACATGAAGTTGATTTCAATTCAAGTATAAATTATAAAATGAGATATTCTTCTATAATTACGCGGAATCTTTAACGAAAGCTTAGTTAAAATATCTTATTTATTATTGTTTCCTCTCTTTCATTGTCATTGTATCGATTATATTAATTTATGTGAAAATAATAAATTATATATCAATTTTGATTACATATCATATAATTATATATCATTCTATTGATTTATGTGAAAATAATATAATTACACAATGTCTTATAACGATATGCGATAGTTTCATGATTTTTGCTTGTAATATCTAAAAGACAACTTAACTTGTTGTAAGCTGTGAAGCTTCCCCGAACTGCTGCGACATGTCGCAGGGAAAGGTTTAAATATAAACGTGAGAGCTTCGCGGAAGTTTCTTGAAAATGACGCGGACTTCGTGCGAGGAACAATTTCCCGAGTTTAGCAGCGTGTCGGAACCAAAGGCGTATGTTGCATAGACATGCACATCCCACGAGACGATATAAGAGAATGCTCTTGCACCCTGTTATACACCATGAAAGAAGAAGAAAACTCGTTTAAAAACTATTTCGTGCTAAGAATCTAAAAGATCCGGAAGCCAATATTAAATATAAACTATATTAACTATATTAGACTGAATACTGAATTTATAATACAATTTAATAGCGTTTCACAATACGCAAGTAAACGTAAGAAACCAAAGTTAACTTTTCGATATAACAGACATTTATAATAATGGCTACAATTTTCTCCCTCGAAAAGCGAGCGAAGGTAAAAAGTAGAAAAATCACGAGTCGCCGCCTCTGGTGCGTTACGTCGTAACACAAGGGTGAAAAGTTGTGTAGCTTTTTCGCGTTACGCAGTGCGCATAGTTTGTCATGTCTTATGCTAGAAATAGAAACCCAGCCGTCTGGTCAATCTCTATCTGGACGTCACACTGCTATATAACGTCGCCTTTCGTCGTACGTTATCGCGAACACGGGATCTGTGTTTCCCGTTGACGAGCGCGACCGGCCGTTACTCGGCCTGTTAGTCACCACCGCCTGTGTGCCACCTACTTGACGACGGGGTTAAATCGTTCAACGGGCAGTTTCTCTATGCAGACGTCAACGCGGTCACGATATAGAATTGTAAGCCGGAGATTTCAGATGAGAATTTTAGATAAAACTTAATGGATAGCTGTCGGTGAGTTAAGTTTGCTAAATGAATAACTAAAAAGAGTAATTAGTGATGGCATATCGCTCATTTACTGCAACGATACAAATAAAGAACGAAATTTTTCAGAAAATAAATTTAAATATATTGAATCATTAATATGTTGTAATGGTAACTTTTAAATGTAATTTTGATAATGTAGTAACTGATTGTAGAGGAATAAAAGTATTATTAAATATTATAACAAAAGTATATATTATAGTAAAAGAATTATAATAAATGTACTTTTAAAATATGTTTTTTTTTTGTTTATATTTATATAACATAAAAATATTTGACAATTTTTTAATTATGTCGTTGCCACGGTAAATGAGCGATATGAATTAATTAATAATATATTCAAATGATGAATGAATAGATTGAGAATAATTATTAAATATAACGAAGAGTTTCACGGGATATTTGTTTAAAATGCAAAATAATTTCTTCGAGTTTCTGTCATTTTAAATATTACGTCATGTAACAGGAATTCATCGAT